>Ga0183095_11011_pt1 | contig 37650 bp, 42 predicted proteins | sample BioMet4_FD_130346 | JGI IMG/M metagenome (GOLD analysis project Ga0183095, IMG submission 130346) | Microbial communities from bioreactor (seeded with sewage sludge) at LBNL, California, USA - Biofuel metagenome 4 (v2) (version 3) | ecosystem: Engineered > Bioreactor > Anaerobic > Unclassified ...
AACAGTAAATGTAAAACAATCTTCAATGCTTCAATAACAACAGCAGCCCATGGACCCATGGCAAAACCACCCATCAGAACCGCAATTTCAGAGAAGTCCATTTTATAAAAGCTTGGTGCAAATGGAAGTGGGAATTCAATCAGCATTAAGATGAAGGCAATCGCTGCTAAAATGGCAATTTTCGCAATGTTTCTGGTTGAAAGTAACTTGTTGTTTGAATTCTGCATAATTGGTATTATCCTCCTTCCCCCGCAAAATAAAACGGAGGTCTAAAGATAAACCTCCGGGAATATAAAACAAAAGACTTATACTCTTCCATCCAGACTTTACTGTCGCCACTGGAATCTCACCAGTTCCTTCCCAAGTATGGGGTCGCGGGGTTTACCGCCGGTAGGGAATTACACCCAACCCTGAGTTTTATCAAAATTAGTATAAAACAGATATAGAATTATGCAAGCAATATATGAGCTTTACAACAGTTTATAAATCTTGACCAAGTCTTGCATCGTAGTTTCATAATAGATTCCGTAGAAACATAAACCACATGCAACATAGGTTGCCACAAGGATTATGACCAGCTTCCAATCATATCCGATCATTTCATGCAGCGTATAAATCTTCCACACACCGATTGCCCCGACTGCAGCAATGAATAATAGTATACCAAACACCGGTAGAATCCATAGCGCAAGAAGTGAAAATAGGAACACCATCACAGTAAGAGGAGCAGTCAGTGCATCCCCTTCCATAACTTTTGCTATTGGGCATTGATTATGCAACCGAATGCCAATACAATAAATCACTTCATATGCCAAATATTCGAATATCAAACCAAACAGTGTGATGCGTACGGCTAACCAGCAGGTATCAGTAAAGTTAAAACGTGCTAAGGAATATGCTTGCAGTTCAATGCTTCTCTGATAGAGATGCGCGATACACCCAGAAAACATAAACCATGCCCACAGATGCCATAGGAAACCTTTGAAATAGCTAATAACTATTTCTTCAGCATCTTTCGCTTTTTGCATAGTCTTCAATGGTTGAAAGACTGCTTCCCAGAATGATACATTTTGCTGCGTCACCATATCATTCAACCAAGCATCTTTTGTCTTTTTCTGAGTTCTTTCAACAACTTTTTGTACAACATTTGTATTTTCTGTCCAATCCACAGAAGTTGCATTTTGAGTAATTCTACTGACTCTATTTTCTGTCTTCTGGAATACTGCATGCTTCTTAGTTCTAACAGCGTTACGATATGCATTCGCTCGTTTCAAACGATTCTGTGGGGTCTTCCATCTGTGATGACTAACTTGTGATTTTTTCATAATTATGCCTTGTTGCTATCATACCATAATTATAAAAACTCATTGTGTCATTTACTCATACGTTCAACATCAAAATCGAATATTTCTTTTGTCTGCGGATCAAAATAAATAATAAGAAGTTCTTGATATTCCCCTTCTACTGAGTAGTAAGCAGTTCCGTCATGGATTTCAAAAGGACAGGTATTCTTATCAATTTGTTCCTTTTGCAGAATAAGACGAAAGTTATCTAGGATCAACTTTTCCTGCTGAAAATATATAGTATCTTCTTTCATGTTTTCAATCGCTTTAATTCGATGATAATCGTTACCAAGAACAATTGAGCATAACAACGAAACATACAACAGAAAACCTAAAAAATACAGAGATACAATTCCTTTAGTAGATTTCGCTAAGAATTTTTTCATATTCTTTTTTGTTTCTTGTATACGCAATATATATAAATTTTTCTTTTTCAAAAAAAATCGCACTATCAATCTCTGTCAAAAAAATTTGAGTCCCAGGTGATATAACTAAATGATTATTAATCAAGGATACTGTTTGTGGATGCTGATGATAGGTAAAGTTAATTTCAAGATTGTTACATGATACTTGATAGGATAACATTAAAATGCGACGAAGCTGGCTTAAGGCAATCTGATCCTGAATTTCTTGATTAAATTTTAGCATTTGTTCAAAAGGCTGAATACAGACTAACGTAATTGGTAGCATGGCTGTTAAAATAATCAAAGTTAAAAGCACTTCAATTAAGGCATATCCAGCGTGTCTTCGCATCTCATATCTCTTTCCATCCCGTTTTCTAATTGTTCTTCATTATTTTCAATAGCTTGCTGTATCGTTTCCTGCGAATGATTATGCGAGATTAACACAGACAACACGATACATGCACATAACGAAACAATTATGATGCCCACACAAGCATCGCTGAGTAAAAATCCCTTTTTATTTATACACAAGTCTTCCGCCTCCTAATTCCAAGACAATCTCATGTCCATCAATATTGTATGTCATCGCCTGACCAATATTTCCCTTTGCATTGAAGCCAATCGAAAAGTTTCCACTATCCCAGGATATAGATTCTCTTTGACAAATAGCTGTACTCTGCTGTTCTAGATACGAATCCCCAAACAGATAGAATTGAACATCACGAATTTCCGTACACGGGAGATACAATACAGTCATCACTGCAATGACCACTATAGCAATGCATACTTCCAGCATTAGAAATCCTTTATTGGATGTAAGCTTGTCCATCTGAAATTACCAATGTCTTGGAACCATCACACTTTGTCTGCTCTTCACTTAACAATCCTGCATTTACAAGATCTTCAACGGAACTAGGATATTCATCATATTCCATCTTGTATTGCAAAATTGCCGCATCTCCTACTTTTTCAATTGCTTTACAACCTTTGTCATTTACAATGCTCAGTGTCTTCTGAATGTTTGGAACTGTCAAAAGAAACAGCACAGAAATGATAATAATTACAATCGTCATTTCAAGTAAGGTAAATCCCTTGTTTTTTTCCTGCATAACCTTCCCTCCTATAATGTCTGCATTATTTGAATTGGCATCAGCAGTACCTGATACACGAGAACAATCACAATTCCTACTGCACTGTAGGAGATTCCCTGCACAATTCTTGAAAAGAAACGTATTTCACTGCTTGTCCTTTCCTGCACCATATGGAGATACCCTTCCAACATGGTTTCACAGTTTGAAGCATACAGTGAGATTTGAAAAATCCGTATCAAACCAGATTCCGTCGCTGTATCCGCCATTGCTTTATTCATCTGAATTCCTTTCTGCAAATGTGTATCCAACTGAATTGCAATATCCTGCACTAATGGCTTTTGTTTCATCTGCGTCAATATCGACAGAGCTGCTTTCGTCGGAATCTTTCGTTTTAAACATTCCAAATAGAATCGGCTGAATTGTGTAGAAGCATATTTTACAAGTAATGCATTCGGATAGTATTTTGAAATCCAATGATATGTGCGCAGCAAATGTTTCTCGTGTAGGCAATACCCTAGTGTAATTACACTAATTAAAAGAAGACATAAAATTCCTTTACAAAAATAATCCAAACAATACTGAATAAAAGTAATTTTCATATTTTCATATTGAAAATTTGCCATCATAGCGTTCATTACCGGCAATACACACATATTAAAAATCAACACACCTACAGTTACTCCTAGAAACAAAAGACTAGGATATAAAATTCCTTTCAGCAGTTCTTCTTTTTGTTTCTTTTCCGAACTCGTAATCTGTAAAATAGCAGCTAAAGTATCCGATAAGGACATATATTGGATAAAACCCATAAAATAGCCATTATATTGTTTATTTAGATACGATGAAAGAACTTTCTCACCAGTGTTTCCTTTCTCAAGTTCCGTAAGAATTTGAACAACAGTATGTTGGTTCTGTGTCGTTCGAATTATGCTTAATGAATCTTGAAAACTGAATCCATTTTTCATCAAATCTGATAGCGCATGAAGATCACTTTCATGCAAACAAATCTGCTTCTGCCTGCTCTTTTGAAATATTTCCATAATCCACTTGTTCTTGAATCCTTGTTTGAAGATTTCGGAAATTTTCACTAGTTTTACGATGTTCCAAATAATAGATCACCTCTTTTCGATTCATAATTTCATAAACACCGATATATTTACCGTCTTGTTGTTCATACAATCTTTGATTTGAGATACCAGAAAGGACATCTTTTAATTCATAATCTTTGACTCCGAAGTCCTGCATTCGCAAGATAGCAGTTGCACAATCTGTGCTGTGAATACTGCTCAATACAAGATGCCCCGTCAGTGCACAACGTATCGCCATTTGCGCTGCTTCTTCATCACGAATCTCGCCAATCATAAGCACATCTGGGTCGTGGCGCATGAGTTGTTTTATTCCTTCGCCATATGACAAATGCTGACTCTCATTGACTTGCAGCTGGATAATTCCTGGCGTTTGTATCTCTACCGGATCCTCAATTGAAAATATTTTCTTATTTGGTACTTTTGAAAGAATGGTGTACAAGGAAGTTGTTTTTCCGGAAGATGTTGGCCCAGATAGTAAAAAGAGTCCACTTTTATGATTTGTGATATTTGTCAGCCACTGCTGAACGTCTTCCTGTTGAGACAATTCTTCAATGCTCAATATAGGATGATTGTTCAAGATACGTAAAACACCACTGGTAATATGATAGCTGTTGACGACCGCAAACCGCAGTGATATGAGTTGTTTATCGATTTCCATTTCAAAACTACCTGTTTGAGGCAGGAAAGCATTTGATAAATCAAGATTGGCGCGATACATCAGATAGCGGAACAATGACGCATCTTGTGCATGGTGCTTTAGTCTCTTCATCCCTGTACTGCTGCGCATATCAATTGTGACTGCATCGTTTACGGAATCTAATGCAAAATGAATATCACTGACTTGATACTGCAGCGCAGCATGTAATATCTTCTGTAATCTCTCTTCCATCGTTCCTCTGTCTTTATATTCAAAGAAAAAGAAGAGATTCTCCCTCATCCAAAAAAAAGTCATCGTTTTTCACAACGATGACTCGGATTATAATAATTTCATCTTAACTTCTTACCACAGTTTGGACAGTAATTTGCATTTGAATCAACAAGCTTGCAGCCGCAGTATGGGCAGAAATTCATTCCTTTCAATTCTTTCTTTTCTTCTTCTGCGTCATTGTCGATTTTCTCTGCATCAAGAATCTGATTTACATTAGATGTAGATGTTGGATCAAAATCATGAATAACAATCGAGCGATACATTTCAGTCATTGCTAAGGCATGGTATGGAGCAACATAAATGCCGACAAGACCACCCGTAATCACAACTAAGAAATTCCATCCAATAAAAGAAAGATCCATGATAAATAATTCCCACTTAAAACCTTTCATGGATGCCGCTGAAAGTTTTAAGGTATCAATGACGCCAAGCTTCGGCTGTTCCAAAGCAATGAAAGGAACTAATGCATATCGGTAATGCATGACAGTTGCCAAAAATGCGGTGCATAAGCTGAGTACAAAAAGAACAATTAATCCTGTCCCTAGACCGGAACGATACTGTACATAATGGCTGCTCATAATTGTAATACCGTATGCCGAATATGTTACAAATGCAATCAATGAAATTGCCAATAAGATACTGCTTATCGCTACTACAGCACCGATGATCAAGTTGGCAACCAGCTGCTTCAGAAAGTAGCTGAAAAATTCATTCCAATCACTACTTTTGAATAAAGCATATGCATCCACTTTTGCCTGATGATCTTTAGAATAAAGACATGCTTTTGTTTCAAAATAAGGTTCCAAAGTACGGATTACAAACGCAACAACACCAGAGAATAATCCTGTGCACAGTATACCTGCTATGAAATGTTTATAGGCAAAAATAGGAAGATAATTACGATTCTGAATTATATAATAAGTCGTACGGATTGGTGTACGAAATGCAGTGTAGCCAAAAATCAGATTAAGCACAATAAAAATCAAAAATATAACAATGACATTAGAAACTTTCGCTTTTGCTGCTTGTTTAAATTTCTTTCCTTCAAAAACACTATTCATAAATGGTTCCTCCTCAGACCCACCAACAACAAATATATTAGCGAATATACAATTTTTCAGCAGCACTCCTGTTCATGCCGCATAGTTATAGTTAATGAATAGTTAAAAAATATGGGTTTCTCAATTTTTCCTCACGCAGGGTTGAAGCTGGTCCATGCCCAGGATAAATCTGCATATCATTGGATAGTCCTTTTAATAAGCGCAAAGACTTCATCATCTTTGCTTCATCCCCAGAGAACAGATCTGTTCTGCCAATATCTGATGCAAATAAAGTATCTCCCGTAAACAATAGATTCCGGAACTGGATACAACAGGAGCCTTCGGTATGACCAGGTGTATGAAAAACCTTCAATGCAAAGATGCCAATTTTTGTCAGTCCTTCTAATGGGAGAATCTTCGCATAAACAGGGCCATCAAATCCTTTTCCTGTGCAGGTGGGATCCGTCAAGATTCTGTCAGCAGAATGCATATAAACGTGACAATTGTACTGTTCGACCAAATCGTCCACAGCGCCAGTATGATCTTCATGACCGTGAGTCAATATAATACCGTCGACTATTTCATTTTCCTTAACATATTTAATTATTTCTTTAGCATTTCTTCCAGGATCAATAAATAAAACATGTCCCTGATGGTGTAGTACGTAACTGTTTTCATCATATAAACCAATCGGCAGAATGTCTAAGTTCATTTTCGTAAAAAAAATAAGCGAATGGCTTATTTTTTCTCCTTATGTAGAGTCATCTTCTTGCATACTGGGCAGTACTTCTTGATTTCGAACTTTTCTGTATGCTTACGTTTGTTACGAGTACTGATGTAGTTTTCTTCACCACATTCAGAGCACTTCAGCGTAATATTCTCTCTCGTTGCCATGTTGTGATCCCTCCTGACTTTTTTCAGCATGATGAGTATACCATACCCCCTATGTGAAATTCAAGCAATTTATGGTATCTTGCTCGCTCAAAAGAGAAAACCATGCCATAATAAACGCTGGAGGTATAAAAAATGTTAAAACGTGCAGAAACAAGACCATTATATGTTGGAAATGTTCAAATCGGAGGTCAGAATAAGTGTATTCTGCAGTCGATGACTAATGTTCCAGCGAAAGATATTGAAAAAACCACCGCACAAATCAATGAATTGGAAGAAAATGGATGTGAGATCGCCCGCATTGCTGTCTTAGATGAAGAAGATGCCAGAGCCATTCCAGAAATCAAAAAGAGAGTCCATTTGCCTATTGTTGCAGATATTCATTTTAATTACTTATTAGCTTTAATTGCGGCCGAAGGCGGTGTCGATGCCATTCGCATCAATCCAGGCAACATCGGTTCAAAGGAGCATATCAAAGTTGTTGTTAACGCATGTAAAGAGCGCCACATTCCAATACGAATTGGAATTAATGGTGGCTCTTTAGAGAAAGATTTAATTGAAAAGTATGGTGAACCATGTGCAGAAGCATTTCTTGCAAGTGCAGACCGCCATGTGAAAATCTTAGAAGATCTTGATTTTCATGATATCTGTTTGTCATTTAAGAGTTCCAATGTAGAATTAACGATTGCCGCTTATGAAGCAGCAGCTGCTCATTACCCATATCCGCTACATTTAGGCGTTACCGAAGCAGGTGGTTTTACGGAATCTGCCGTTAAATCGTCCGCTGCTCTAGGTACCTTGCTCCATGAAGGTATTGGCGATACGATACGGATTTCTGTCTCTGCTCCGCCAAAGGATGAGCTAATTATTGGCAAACAGCTTTTAAAATGTTTTCATTTATATACAAATATTCCTGATCTGATTGCATGTCCAACCTGCGGTCGAATTCAGTATGATATGCTTCCATTAGTTAAAGAAATGGAACAATATCTATCTACATTGAAAGAAGATATCACGATTGCCATCATGGGATGCCCAGTCAATGGTATCCAGGAAGCTGGCAGAGCTGATGTAGGTGTAGCCGGCGGCCATGATTCTGGTATTCTCTTCCGTAAAGGAAAAGTTGTGCGTACGGTTCCTCAGGATCAAATTAAAAATGCCCTGATTCAGGAAATCAATGACATCATCAAGGAGAAACACAAACAGTAAAAAAACGATTGTAAAATCGTTTTTTTTGATATCGAGGAAGAAATTGTTTTACAGTTCAAATCGTTTTGGATCAAAGATGCCGCTCTTTAACATATCGATTTCAATAGCATAAGTTGATTGTTCGTTAATATGTGGTGTTTCCAAAATCTTTGGAATTTGCTCAATCCGCTGATTAATCGCAATATTATGAAGGATTTCGTAGCCAATTGTACCTCGGCCAATATTAGCATGACGATCCTTTTTTGCCCCCATTTCATGCTTCGAATCATTCAAATGTATCACAAATAAATTTTTGAGACCAATATAATGATCAAACTCATCCAATACTGCATCAAATCTCTTTAAATCATAACCAGCATCATTGATATGACAAGTATCCATACAAACACCATAGCGTTCCACCTGCTTTAATTTGGTAAGAATTTCAGCTAGCTGTTCAAAAGTATACCCAACTTCAGAACCCTTTCCGGCCATAGTCTCTAAAGTAATTATTACATCATCCGGTACATCAATTTTATTCAACTGCTGGACAATGGTATCTATTCCCGTCGTCAAATCGGTTGTGGTATAAGAACCTGGATGGAGGACAAGATAGCGAGCTCCAATCTCATGAGTGCGCTCGACTTCCTGCTGCAGAAAGCTTATTGCTAAGTCCGTCACTTGTGGCTTCACTGAGTTAGCAAGATTGATGATATATGGCGCATGAATAATCATCCGATCCATCGGCAAACCGTTGACACGCATCAAATTCCTTGCCTCAGATGCTTTTAATTCACCGATTGAACGTCTCCTTGTATTCTGCGGTGCACCGGTATAAAGCATCAATGCCGTTGCCCCATTGGACAGTGCTTCTTCGACGGAACCAAGCAGAAAATCCGGAGCTTTCATTTGTACATGACTGCCAATGATCATGATCCGGGCCTAGTTTTTCTAGCTTGCTCGCGATACAGAGCCTTCTTTTCATCTTTGATCTTATTACGAATCATATCCCTTTTCTTATGGCGATAGATCCGATCAATCTCATTTTTTCTCTTCTTTTTGTAACCCGGCTTGATTTTGGTGTTTTTCTTGTTGTTGTATACCATGGCAATCTTTTTATCCAATTCGTCATCTTCCTTGCGCATGTGTTTCTGCCCATATGGACGCAATTCCTGCCATCCCGTAGAACGATACCGCATATGATCAAAATGAATACCACGTTTCATTAAAGAACGAATTGCTTCATCATTTTCTTCTTTATATAGTGCATAACATGTGCCTGACGCACCTGCTCTGCCCGTTCTGCCCGCACGATGAATATAGTATTCAAGATTCTTTGGGAAACCGCAACTGATAACATGCGATACTTCACCAACATCAATGCCACGGGCTGCAAGGTCCGTTGCAACAACATACGTATCCTGAGCACTGGCAATGGATTTCATTGCCTGCTTTCGCTTACGGGAAGTCAAATCGCCATGAAGCTCCGTAACGGCGATGCCACTTTCACGCAGTTCTTCTGCAATCTCAGATGCTTCCGCACGAGTATTGACAAAGATCAAACACACATATGGATTGAAGCCGGGAAGGATACTCTTGATTACCTCTCCATAGGTATGATGATAACAAGGCACCAAGACATGATGAATATCTGGGTTAAAACGCACAGTTTCACCAATCTGATACGTAATTGGGTGTTTCATATATTTCTTGACAAATGGCTTCAATTGTTCCGGCATAGTTGCGGAGAAAGCCATCATTTGTAGGTTTTCATCCATACGCCCGGCAAAAGCGTCAATATCATCCAAAAAACCAAATTCTAATGTCATATCTGCTTCATCCACAACCAAAATCTTGGCGTGCTCTATTCGCAGTGAACCAGCATTGAGAAAAAGATCCTTTATCCGTCCTGGCGTACCAATAACAATATGCGGCTGCTTTTTTTTCAATGTTTCAATATCCTTGTCACGGTCGTTACCACCAATATAAAGATGAATGCGGATCTCTGAATTGATATTTTCCATGACTCTTGCCATTTCATAGATCTGCGCCGCAAGCTCTCTAGTTGGGGCCGTAATGACTGCCTGGCACATATCCAGATAAGGGTCAATCATTTCCATGATTGGAATCAAGTATGCATGTGTCTTACCGGAACCTGTTGCAGATAGACCAATAACATCCTTCCCTTTTAAAGCTGCTGGAATAACATCTTCTTGAATTGGTGTTGGCCCTTGAAAGGCATTCACTTTAATAAATTTTCTTGTATCGTCTTTTAAATTAAAATCTTCGAATTTTTTCATGTTTTCACCTATAATTAATTATACTGTGTTTACAGCATTGAAAGAAAGGTACTGTTATGGAAATTATCAGTGTGATGCCAAGAGGATATTGTCAAGGTGTAGTACGAGCCCTACGGATTGCAAAAGCAACCGTGCAGAACAACCCAGGGAAAAAAGTATCCATGCTTGGGATGATTGTACATAATCAGTATGTCGTTGATGCCTGCGAGAAATTAGGCATCGTCTTTGTCGAAGAACCAGGAAAATCCCGTTTGGAGCTTCTGGATCGAATCGACAGCGGCATTGTCATCTTCACAGCCCATGGCATCTCCGATGCAGTCAAAGCAAAATCCATAGCCAAGGGTCTGACAATTGTAGACGCCTCCTGCCCTGATGTCATAGAGACTCATACGCTTGTTCAGTCACATTGTGCTAAGGGCGGCGATGTTCTGTATATCGGGAAAAAAGGGCATCCTGAATCCGAAGGTACCGTTGGCCTTTCAGACAGGGTACATCTTATCACAAGTTGTGAAGACTTAGCTAATTTAAATGCTCTGCACGATGTCCTGATTACAAATCAGACCACTCTTTCTCTGTTGGATTCCAAAGAAATCATTGAATCAGCCAAGAGAAAATATCCGAACGCTATTGTCGCCGAAGAAATTTGCAATGCCACAAGAATCCGGCAAGATGCAGTCATGAAACTCAAAAATATTGATCTGTTAATTGTTGTCGGTGACCACCGTTCAAACAATTCCAATCAGCTTAAAGAAATTGGCATCCATTCCGACATCAAAGAAGCATTGTTGATTGATTCGGTAGAAGATCTCAAAGAATCTCAAATCAAAGAAAAAAAACGCATTGCAGTTACAAGCGGATCTTCTACACCAAACGAATTGACCCAGCAAGTCATCGATACCTTAAAAGACTATGCAAATACAGGTATCTATCATCAACCCGCAAGTGTTAAACGTCCAAGTCTTTGAGATCTGCCAGTTCCTCTTTCGTTAAAGATCGATACTCTCCTTCTTTCAAGGATTCATCCAGAAGTAAATTTTTCATCCGAACACGCTTTAGTGAAATCACATTATTTGCTAATGCTTTAAAGATCAATTTAATCTCGTGATACTTCCCTTCCTTCAGTATGATGGTACCGGTCGTATCCGAGATTTTTTTATAAATAGCCGGTTTATATTCTTCACCTTCATACGAGATTCCTTCCGCAATCCGCTTAATATCGTCAGCCGTAACGGGATATTGCAGGCCTACTAAATATTCTTTTTCAACATGCTTTTTTGGTGAAAGAAGTTCATGAGCTAACGGTCCATCATTCATAAGCAGTAAAAGTCCTGTTGTATCCTTATCTAGTCTTCCACAGGGAAACATTCCTTTATAATCTTCCGCAATCAGATCCATGACAATAGGTACATTTCCTTCAGTTGCCGTAATGTATCCTGCTGGCTTATTCAGCATATAATATACATACTGTTCGTAATCGATTGGAATACCATCCACTTCAATCTTTGCGGTCTTTTCATCAATTCGAATACTTGATGATGGCGCAACTTCTCCATTCACCGTCACTCTTCCTTCTTTAACAATTTTCTTAACTTGACTCCTTGTGCCAACACGGGCATTGCCAAGGACACGGTCTAATCGTAGCATGTTATGCTCCCTCCTTGAAAGAATGGTTCCGTACAATTCGGTGGACCTTATTTCTCAAACCAAGCAGATCCATAATGAATATATAAATAAGAATACAGCTGATAAACATCAGCAGCCATTGCCACCCTGCATCAGTCCGGCTGGAATTCATTGGATCAAACACAAACAATCTTAATAGAACATAGGCTCCATTCATACCAAGTAAAGCGATAAAAGTACGTGCACCATTGAGCAATACTCGCGTATAATCCATTTCCGTTAGATTGCTGATTTTAGAAAATGACAGATAAATCACCACAAGGCAATTCAGACTGGATGCATAGACAAATCCATTTGCCCCAAAGGATTGAACAAAGAAATGGAAAGATAACACCTCCACAATAGCGCCTACAAACAGATACATGATTCCTTCACTGTATTTCTGCAAGCGTATCAATAACAACCAGCATGCAACCGCAAGACTACTTAAAAAGACGAGTAGCGCATTACTAGATAACAGAGATGCCATGAGTTCAAAATTTTCACTGTCAAAAAAAATATAACAAATGGGACGAGCCATTGTAAACAATAAAAAAGCAATCGGCATCAAATAATAAAATACAGTATCAAGCCAAGCTTCCATCTCCTGCTGTATTTTTTCGCTATTTTTTTCACGAAACGCATTCTCAATTTTTCCAAGAAACATAGAGAAAATCAGTATCGAAAGTATCTGACAAACTTCTAACCATATACTGCAGTTCACCTCTTGAATACCATATAAAATCTTTGCATCACTGTAAGAAGTCCCAAAACCTATCAGCGTACGAATATAGAAGAAAGCATGGATAATCTTTGATGCATTTCCAAACAATGCACTGAAGATAAATACCGCAAAGTTATGAGAAAGCTCTTCACGGATTTCTTTTTGCGATTCTGCTTCTTCGTTCTGTTTACGTGCCTGTTCTATCTGTACTGCATACTTCTGTTTGTCGATATGAATCAAACAAAGCAATCCTACAGCACAGCCAATCATCATTCCAACGACAGCAATCATACCAATGGGGCTCTTGCCCTTTATCATCGCAAGAGCAATTCCACCAATCAGAAAAAAAGTACTGCAACGTATAATCCATTTCAAAATCCTTGTCTTAAAAAGAATTGTATCTTCCGCTAGACCTAGTAGATAACCACAGAAATCATACATCCATGGAATGAAAAAGATACCAACGGTAGATACACGCAACATCCTTGTTAGAGAGAGAACTTCAATCTGTGTTGCCTGTTCCGTTAAAATCCATGAACTGAACCAGCCAGAAAAAGAGAGTACAATTACAGCCGTAATAAATGCAAATATAATGCCAATTTGAATTGCATTACGACGAATCAATAACGTTGTCCGTACATTTTGCTTACCTTTTCTGATTGAAAGCATCAGAAATACAATGTAGGGAATTCCTGCACATGCGACTTCCACAGCAACGGTATCAATATCCTTCACTGCACCAACTTTACTTGTCAAAGTAGACTCGGCGCACATCGCAAAAGGAACAAGATATAGAAGGTTGATCAGTTTGATCAGCAGAAGCACGAATATTCCATACAATCCATCGATCAGCCAAAAATTCTGTGACGTTTCATTTGGTTTCGATATATCTCTGCTCAATTTGCTTTCACTCCATTCAGAGTCAAATCATATTTGATAAACTCACGCATACTATTTTTCTTTGTCTTATCTGTCCACTGCACCATCAGTTTTAAAATAATCTCTGAATCTGTAGTTTCACCAGATAATGCAATTCCTTTTACAAAGCCATTCGCTGAATCCACCTGCCCTGGAATCATTGATTTCGTATCATCATAGATGCCAATACTAGGCATCATCTTATCTGCATCATTAAATGCAACATCATTCTCAACGGCAATTGCAACAACGTCATACATCGCAGTCAAAGGTTGGTCCATCACAATATAGTAACGATAGGTTCCATCGTCAACTTTCGTCATTTCCAATTCCGTATTAAAATTCATACTCTTCGTTTCAAAACTAACATTCTCACTTACCGTATTATAATAGGCCTCATACTCGTCATTCACTTGATTATCTTCCGCTTTCTTTGCGCACCCGCTGAGTGCGAAGATTTCGAAACATAAGACCATTTTCATTACTTTATACATGTCATTTCCTCGTCGTTATTATACCATAGGAATGATTAAAAAAAGAGAACACTTCATGTGTTCTCTGAATCCTAGAATGTCAGTACAAAATAATTTTTCTTGCCCTTTTTTAGAATACTAAATTCTTGATTAACAGCATCATTCTTCGCTAAGACAGCATCAACCGCAGTTATCTTGCTGCCATTGATTGAAATAGATCCTTGCTGCACCAACCGCCTTGCATCTCCTTTTGAAGAAGATACCCCTGCCAAAATCATCGCATCGAGCAGTCCCATACCATCTTCAACATGACACTTCAAAGCATCCGCAAGACCTTCCTTAATTTCCTCTGGCGCTAATGACATAATATCACCATGGAAAAATGTTTCAGTAATACGTTTTGCTTTTGCCAATCCTTCTTTGCCATGAACAATTTCGGTCAGTTCTTCAGCTAAAGCTGTTTGTGCCTCTCGTTTCTCCGGAGCTTCCTGCATTGCCTTTTCCAGCATATGAATCTCTTCTGGTGTGTGCATGGACAATCTTTTTAAGTAATCGATAATATCAGTATCTGAAATATTCAGCCAAAACTGATAGAATTCATATGCACTTGTCTTTGTTGTATCCAGCCAAATATTTTTACCCTCAGACTTGCCAAACTTTGTGCCATCGCTCTTGGTAATCAATGGTGAGGTAATACCCCATACTTTAGCTCCATCACCCTTGACTTTGCGAATCAATTCCATGCCGGATGTAAGGTTGCCCCATTGATCTGATCCACCAATCTGCAGCCGACAGTTATATTTCTCATATAATTTCAAGAAATCCATTGCCTGCAACATTGTGTACGAAAATTCAGTATAAGACAGTCCACTGTCCAATCTTTTCTTGATGGTATCTTTTTGAAGCATGTATGACACATTAAAAAGCTTTCCATAATCACGCAGAAAAGACAGCAGTGACATCTGTCCTAACCAATTATTATTGTTTTCAACAATTGCAGCATTTTCTCCCTCAAAAGATAAGAACTTTGCCAGTTGAACCTTGATGCAATCTGCATTATGCAATACTTCTTCATGCGTTAACAGCTTCCGCTCCGTGGTAGGACGCGGATCACCAATCATTCCAGTAAAACCGCCGCAAAGTGCAATTGGGCGATGTCCGGCATTCTGATATCGACGCAGCAGGATGATCTGCTGCAGATGACCAACATGCAAAGAATCTGCGGTTGGATCAAACCCACAGTAAACCGTCTGTGATGTCTTGAGCGCTTCCACAAGGCTGTCATAATCTGTCACATCCTTAACAAGTCCCCGCCACTTTAATTCTTCAATAAATTCCATTTTCTCCTCCATGGATGCGGTAATATAAAAGGCATCCTCAATTTCTAAGGACGCCTTCAGCGCGGTACCACCTTAGTTTATATTTCTTATGAAATAAACACTTTATTACTTTAACGCAGTATGACGTTCTGCCTTTTGAGACAGAAAGCTCCAAGGTGTATTCAAACAAACTCTTTGCGTCTTTTCACCAGCCAGACGTTCTCTACGAAAAGAAGTCTCTTTTACTCTTCCTTTTCAAAGCCTTAAAATTTTAACACGTTTGTATTACAAGTCAATCCTTGGTCGTTTGACGAGGTGTGAACAGATAACTTAGTTCAATAGACTCATTATGTTCTGCGCTGTTCTCCTGCAACATTTTTGTCATGACACGCATGGATACTGCACCTAAGTCATAACTTGGAATTGAGAACGATGAAATCTGCGGACGGATCATAGAATTATACTTTGTGTCAATGACACAAACAACTTCCATGTCATCTGGGACTGAAATCTTATTTTCTCTAGCAGCATTCAGGATTGCCATAGCTTGCGAATCACGGTTGCCAATCATCAGATCAAATTTATGGTCCTTTAAATATTTGCTTAGGAAGGAATACGAAGTACGACTATCTGCAGGAATCCTTAAGAAACCATCAAACTTTTTACCCTTAACCTTATATGCTTTTTCGGCACCAGTAATCATCTGTTTGCATGCATACTGATTCTTGCGGTCTTCAATAATACCAATCTTAGTCTTTCCCTCTTCCAAATATTTTGTTGTTAACTCAAAGATAGCTTTTTCAATATCAACATAAACACTGCATATACTATCTCCTTTAACTTTCGAACCAATCAGTACAATTGGAATATTGTATTTGGATAATGCTTCAACTTCCGGCAATTCAAGTTTATCGTTATAAACAACAACACCATCAACATGGCTCTTGATAATATCTTCAATGACACTAGAGAGATCCGTAATGCCAGCTGTAATGGTATGCAACATAATGTTATAGTTATATATTTTCGCAACATCAATCAATCCATTAATGATCTGACCAGTATAGGTAAAGGATGCTTCCGGAACAACTAAGCCAATTGTTGTTGTCTTTTGCAGCGCTAATCCCTGTGCAATGGCATTAGGTTTATACCCCAACTTGTCAACTGCCGCCTGCACTTTATCACGAGTAGGGCCTTTGACAACATTAGATCCATTAATGACACGGGAGACAGTCGCCAGCGAGACTCCAGCTTCTTTTGCTACATCATAGATTGTTACTCTCTTCATCTTATTTACTCTCGCTTCCTATTTCTTCGAACCATCAAGCAGATTTTTTACCTTTTCAACACTTTTCTGCGTAAGATCAATTGCTGTCATTTTCACTTCACTGATCTTTTTCTGTACCTCTGGCCGACTCATATATTCATCGACAGTCTTGATTCCTTCTTTGACACTATCCGAAACTTTATTGCAGACATCTTCAATATTAGACTTTGTCTGATCATCTAAATGACCATACATTTCTTCACCTTTGTTTTTTGCAGCATCCGCAAATTTACTGACAGAATCGACCGCCTTATTTCCTGCTGCCTGCAAATTCGGATCATTCTTCAAGGAATGAATCGTTGTCCTTGCAGCATCCATTGCTTTCACTGCATTTGTCTTGATATAAGCAATGCTCTTCCGCGTCTCTTCACTGTTTGCCGCATCTTTCGCCTTTTCTTTCAACTCATTCAATCCATCCGCGACTTTCTTTGCAGTAGAATCCAATGTTTCAGAAATCTTCTCTTTTGCAGCATCCCCATTGATGTTATCTTTCTCCGCGTCCGCCTGCTCATTCTCTTCCGATAATTCCTGAATCTTACGCTTCAGATCTTCGACAGTTTTTTCGATGGATTCAATTGGTTCTTTATCATCATCGAAGTTGATATCTTTTTTTTCATCTTCCTGTGGATTCTTATTCTCTTCACTCATGATTTTTCACCTCAGTTTCAGAAGTCTTCTCTGTTTTCTCCGAAAATTGACTTTTAAGATTATCTACGTTCTCACTCGCAAAATCTGCCACCTTGCTAATGACCTCATTTGTCTTATCATGAACTTTGTCTAATGTATGAGAATACTTGACGGCCGTATCTAGTGGAGCTTGTACTTTCTCTAAGCTTTGATCTGCCAGTTTAATAGCTGGATCTAATTCTTTTACCGTAGAGGTTAATTGTTCAAAAAACTGCCACAGTTTTTTTAAAAAGATACATACAAAAATCAGGGCCACTGCACCCAGAATTGGCAATAGCTGTTCGGATACATTCTGTAAAGCCAATAATAAAGCATCCATAAACAAATCTCCTTTATCTATCGAAATTATAATGCGTAATGTAACTATTTTCAATATTTATGATAGCGCTTTTTGAAAATGTTTTCAGAATTAATGAGCCTTTTTGACAAGATCTGCCAGACCGTAAATATCCTTACTGGACATAAACAAGAAACAAGCAGGACTTTCCTTCGCAAGGACTGCTGCCCCCTTTTCATCCTCGGTAATAACTACCGAACCCGGAATCATATTCTGCAGATAGGTAATATCAATATCTGTTCCATCCTGTTTATCATCAATCGATGTAAAATCACATAGATAGATTTTATCTGCCTTCATTAACTGCTTCTTAAAATCTTCCGCAAAATACTTTACACGAGACGCCCGGTGCGGCTTAAAGACTGCTACAAGCTTTTTCTCCGGAAATCGCATTCTGGCTGTAGCAATTGTAACCCCAACTTCCGTAGGATGGTGGGCATAGTCATCTACAAAAATATTATCCTGATGCTTTTCGACAACAAATCGACGTTTTACACCAGTGAATTCACTCAGTCCCTTTTCAATCAGTTCTGCTGGCACGCCCTCCAGTATCGCAACACCGATGACCGCTAAACTGTTCAATAAAAGATGCTGACCAATCAGCGGCGTAGAAAAATGAGCATACATCGCGCCTTCAAAAAGTACATCAAAATCCATGCCGTCCCGGCGTAGGACCACATTGATTGCCTGAATATCATCATTATCTTTTAATCCATACCAATAATGTTTCTTATCACCAAGATTTAGTTTTCTAGCTTCTGAATCTTCACCCCAAATAATCAACGCTTTCTTAACATGAGTTGCAAATTCTTCATACGCACTACGATAATCTGCATTGCTTTTAAAATAATCAACATGATCGATATCTACATTCGTAATAACAGCATAATCTGGATAGTATGCCAAAAAATGCCTGCGAAATTCATCCGATTCAAGACAGAAATATTTCGTATCCTTACATAGATGCCCTGTCCCATCACCAATCAGCCACCCAGTATGAGCAAAGTTCTTCATCACACTGGAAAGCATGCCGGTCGTTGTTGTCTTACCATGGGATCCCGCAATAGAGATAACCTTATACTTCTTTAAAAACTCTCCTAAAAATTCATGATATCTTGCGCAGACACATGTTTGATTTTTTCTTGCAGCAATTACTTCTGGAAAGTCTTCCAAGAAAGCATTGCCGATAATAATATGTGTATGATCCTGAATATTCTTCGGATTAAAATCATAGATTGGAATATTTCTTTCCCTTAATGGTTCTTCCGTAAAAAAATGCTTTGACAAATCACTGCCGCATACTTCATTGCCTAAATCATAGAGCATGCACGCTAAAGAGGACATTCCTGTCCCCTTTATTCCAATAAAATAGTATTTCATTCTATTCCCTTAATTCTCATCATCATCAAACAGCTGCTGTTTAATGACGACAGTATTGTCAATACTGCTGTCATCTGGGACAACGTCACTTGGCATATTAGCCGGCAGATCTGTCGGAATATCTTCATTATCATCTAGTTCTAAAGGAGCATCTTCATCATCAAACGTCAAATCTGGAAATAAAGGTGCATCATCTTCCTTGACCGAACGATCATCCTCAGCAAATTCTTCATCTCTCACTTTTAAAATATCATCTAAGGAGAATTCAGGAATATCATCTTCTTTCGTTGAAGCATTTGCATTAATTTGACTGAGCAGGTCAGTTGTAACATCTTCTTCGTCCTTGATAACAACTGTATCTTCTGAGGCAACACCATACATTGGTGAAAGCACAGGAGTTATATTCTGATCCTTCTTTGCCTGTTTGGCATTCTTAATCTTATTCGTTGTATTTTTTAACGAAGTGACATCTTTTTCATCGACACCAAAGATTGGACTGATAACAGGCCGAAACTGATAATTGGTCGAAATATTAGTTGTTTCCTTCTTGACAGGAGTTGCAACGGCTTTAACCGCCGGTTTGACTGTCGGCTTAACGGTCTTCTTCTTTTCTACAAGACCATCATCAACAGTCAACCCTAATGTAGGTTTTTTAACTTCTTGAACATTGTTCAAAGTTGAAGCGGCTGGTGCTGAGGTGACATGAGCTGGTGTTACAGTTGGCTGTACAACAGGTGCAGGTGATGCTGTGACCTGCTGTGGCTGAACAACAGGCTGTGCAGCAGGCATCTGTACCGGCTTTACTGGCACTTGTTGTGTATTCTGTGTAGAACTATGTTCCTCTTGGTTGATATCGTCTTCATCATCTTCAAATAACAGATTTTGTAATTTTTTAAACATAGGGTTTCCCTTCTTTTTGATTTCTATCACTTATTTTATTATAAAAAACGTGACTTGTTAAGGCTAACTGTAACATAAACAAGTAATTTCCACGAATTCTGCTTTGCTACATCTTCAGAATCTGTTGCTGACGACTGTAATACAATGTCATCGTTCATGTTCTTGGTATCATTGATTAGTTCTTCAATGCATCCTTCCAGGACTATCTTATCCTAGAGTTCAATCTTTTCGGTCTTACATTTTGAAATCTCTTAATTGGTATCTGTTTCACCTCATTGAAATCTACATTTTATTTCGATTGACAATTCCCGCTTCCTGAACACTGATGAATTCAATCTGTTAGGCTGTACGTGTCTTCAGACTTCCGAATACCTGTGTGCGTCAACTTAAGAGCTATGCCATTCCAGATGCAGTGAGTATCTCTTTTCTTATAGACATCCTCCGGCGTTATTTTATCATATTCGAAGTGTCTCTGCGCGGCATCGCACACAATTGATAAATTGGCTGGCCAAGTTCCATAAACTTTGCCTCATATTCCGTGATGGCATCTTCTGGATGATCCATACGATGATAATCGACCGAGAATTCGCTCAGGACAAAATCGTTTTGAATAAAGTACAAGACCGAATCTTCAAACAGATCTTTGTTGTCAGTTTTCATGCGGATACATCCATCCTTGCACAACAATCCCCGATACATTTCTAAGAACTTACTAGAGCTCAGTCGCTTTTTATGTGCATGTTTCTTCGGCCAAGGATCCGAAAAATTTAGATGAATAACATCAATTTCACCATCTGCAAACCATTTCTGCATGTTTTCCGCATAGCCACAGATCATACGATTATTTGTAATATGCTTTGAACCGCCTTCAATCACCTTGCGTGAAGCAACCGCTGCAGCACTGTGGTCCTTCTCCATACCTACCCAGCCAATTTCCGGATACATCGCGGCCATATGAATCAAGTAATCACCTTTACCCATGCCAATTTCGACATGAAGTTCACGACAATTCAATACTTGTTTCCACTTCCCTTTATTTTCTTGTGGATCTGCGTATATATAATCGCTATGTTCCTCAAGCCAAGGATCTGCCCATTTCTTTTTCCGCATTCTCATTGTTTTATTCCTCGTTTGCCACGTGATTATACCATATTGTTTAAGATATAAAAAAGAGTTCCTGCAGGAACTCTTTATAAACATTATTCAGTATCTTTTTTCTTAAAGGATCTCTTTTCAACGCTACCACTGCCATGATTATCATGATGGAAGTTTCTGTGATCCCCATTAGCCCCATGCTGTGGACGCATAGGTTTTACTGGTTCTACATATCCTTCTGGCTTTGGTAAGCATTCTCTTGCAGATACCTTAACCTTGCCAGCATCATCAATCGCCATGACCTTGACATGAATAACATCGCCCACATGAAGCTCTGTTTTAATGTCTTCAACTCTTTCCCACTTTAACTGGGATACATGCAGCAGGGCATCTGTTCCTTCGAACAATGTGACGAACGCAAAGGAATCACGTACCTCTGTAACCGTCGCATCATACTCTTCACCAACTTTAGCTACACGTATAAGATTCTCAATCATCTTTGTAGCCTTGTCGAGCATTTCTTGATCGGTATGATACAAAACACATTTTCCATCATCATCAATATCGATCTTGACATCATTGCATGCCTCGATGATCTTATCAATCGTTTCACCGCCTTTGCCAATAACAACTCTGATCTTATCTGTTGGAATTGTCATTGTCTCGAACTTTGGAGCCCACTTAGATACATGATCTCTTGGTGCAGAGATTGTCGCTTCCATGTTATCAAGAATCTGCATTCTGCCTTTATGTGCTTGTGCAAGTGCTTCTTTTAAGATTTCCATCGAGATACCTGTGACCTTGATATCCATCTGCAGAGCAGTGATGCCTTCGCGTGTCCCTGCTACTTTGAAATCCATATCGCCATAGTGATCTTCCATACCCTGAATATCCGTTAGGATAGAGTATGTATCACCAACTGTGATTAGACCCATAGCAACACCGGCAACCATCGCTTTGATTGGAACACCAGCTGCCATTAATGACATTGTGCCTGCACAGATTGAAGCCTGCGATGACGATCCATTGGATTCTAATACTTCCGCACATGTACGAATTGTATATGGGAATTCTTCTACCGTAGGAAGAACCTGAGATAATGCTCTCTCTCCTAAATGTCCATGACCAACTTCACGTCTGCCAACAGCACCCATACGGCCAACTTCACCAACAGAGAATGGCGGGAAGTTGTACTGATGCATAAATCTTCTTTCCGTTTCCGGTGTAAGATTTTCAATAATCTGCATATCGGACAGAGGGCCCAATGTTGTTACAGAGACAACCTGTGTCTCACCACGGGTGAACATCGCAGAACCATGAACACGCGGTAGCAAATCAACCTGAGAGTTCAAAGGACGAAGTTCGTCCAACGCACGCCCATCCGGTCTTACTTTATCTTCTGAAATCAATCTTCTGACTTCACCAGCCTCAACTTCAACCCCATATTCTCTAGTTTGACGCATTGCCTTATCACGAGCCGCATCATTCTCATATGCCATAGAGCCAATCTCATTGACCATCTGTCCGATCAATTCATCGATCTTGCCATATCTTTCAAGTTTGCCCTTGATCGAGACTGCCTCACGGATAGCCTGTGCAGCATGATCGTCCACATACTTAATGATTTCTGGATCAATAGCATACAATGTAACTTCCATCTTTGCCTTTGCACATGCAGCGATAACTTCTTCTTCAATAGCACATAATTCCTTGATGGCATCATGACCAATCTGCAGAGCAGTCAGCATATCTTCTTCGGATACTTCCTTGGCACCAGCTTCAACCATGTTAATAGCCTGTTTCGTGCCAGCAACCGTCAAAGAGAGATCTGCCTTATTTGCCTGTTCAATAGAAGGATTGATAACAAACTCGCCATCGACTCTAGCAACAATGACACCAGCAACTGGGCCATTAAATGGAATATCAGATACACACAACGCTAATGAAGAACCAAACAAAGCAGCCATTTCACTGCTGCAATCCTGGTCACAACTCAAAACCGTGTTGACAATCTGTACTTCATTACGAAAACCTTCTGCGAATAATGGTCGAATAGGACGGTCAATTAAACGTGCGGTCAATGTAGCATGTTCAGAAGGTCTTCCTTCTCTTCTTAAGAATCCACCCGGAATTTTGCCAATTGCATACATCTTTTCATTGTACAAAACTGTTAATGGGAAAAAATCTGTGTCTTTCGCCTGGTTTGATGCAGTTGCTACAGATAGTACTACTGTGTCGTTGTAACGAATCAACACCGATCCGCCTGCCTGTTTCGCAATTTCGCCGTTCTCTACAGTCAGTGTTCTGCCGTGGAAATCCCAGCTCTTCTTGAACTTTTCCATCTTTACTTTACTTTCCTCTAGTTCTTTCACTTTTCAAATTTTAACAAAATGATTATATCACGGTACATAGTGAATGTAAAAAGCCTCTTACGAGGCTTTTTGCGCTATATTTCCGTCAACCAAAAACCATCTTTGTTACAGTAAGCATGCACGCGAATGACCGCTTCCTGCTGCAAAAATGACACTTCCGGTTTTTCTCCTGGCTTAAAATAAACAACACGGGCATCGTCTTCGCTTTCCAAAATCATGCATTCAATGAAATGTTCCGGTACCATCGGATGATCATAGGCACCTACAAATGTATAGATTTTTCCTGCTTTGCGAGCAATCACTGGCAGATGCGTGTCTTCTTTTTCAACATTGTGGCAGACTTGCAGAATCTCCATCGGAATTCCACAGCACAATGGCACCGTTGCATCTTCTTGTAGAACAACGATTTTATGACAATGGCTGCACCTTACAATCTTTCTATTTTTCATCTTCCGCCTTCATTCGTAGTATTTTCTTTCCTTCAAACCCTTTTATCAAGGCCATTTTTTCGAATCGCGTCATTTGTTTGATATGCCATTCACGGCTCATTGCTTCTTTTGCCGTTTCAAACATCTCATAATATATAATTTTTACGGGAGGATGAGCTCTTGTATATTTTGCACCTTTGCCAACAACATGATCATGAAATCGCTTTTCTAGGTCATTGGTCCATCCAGTATAATACGTACCATCTTTGCATAATAGGATATACGTGTAATTCCAAATCTTCTTCATTCTTACATCATACATAAAAAGTCATCAGTTGTCTGATGACTTTTTAAAATTACTTTCTTAATCCAAGTTTCTGTACAAGATTTCTATATCTGTTAATATCGTTCTTCTTGAGGTACTCCAGCAGATTCTTTCTACGACCGACCATCTTTAATAAGCCACGGTTGGAAGAGAAGTCCTTCTTATTTTCCTGAATGTGCTGTGTCAAACGATTGATCTGTTCTGTCAATAATGCAACCTGTACTTCAACAGAACCCGTATCACCGGCCTTACGACCATACTCTTTTACTATTTCAGCTACTTTTTCGTTACTTAACATTTTATTTTCCTCTTTCTTTCAATGTCCTTCTGTTCCGAGCATCCATCAGAGGATGTGGATTCCCAGCACAAAAGCTATTATATAATAGCAATCTTCTGCATGCTTTGCAAGAATTATTTCATTAAATACTGGATGATTTTAATCAGTTCATAGACGAAGCGAATGCCGCCGGCTACACCAGCAATCATACAGAATAAATAGTACTTATCTTTCTTCGTCCTCAGTTTATAAACTCCATAGAAGCCTAGAACTGTCGCAATTAAAGCAATGATACCCATCCAATCGATCAGCCAGCAAAGAACCGCAAACATTAAAGAATACAGGCCTAACATAACTCTGCCAGTGTCCTTCATCATCTTTTTGCGAATCGCCTTCCGCTTTGCATCTTCTTCATCGATTCGCTTCAGTTCTGCCTGCTGTTCTTCACTCAACTCTAAAGAATGTTCAGACTTAGGATGAACACTTGATTTTTTCATTCCGCTCTTTGACATATATTATCCTCATTAATTGTTATATTTTATCAAATCTACATCAAATCCACCAGTACCGAATTTAAGATTTCAAATCCACGGTCACTAGCCCTACAGTACGCATCCTCTTTTACTAACAATCCTTTGGCTACCAGAGCATCTACCTTTGGTCCATAGACCATATTGAATGTAGTACCAAAAGTCTTGCTAAACAACGAAAGATTCAACCCGCGTTTCAATCGCAGCCCCATCATAATCATTTCAAACATTGCGTCCTCTTTTGTTAAGAAAATTTTCTTTACCATAGTGGGATCTTTGATATATGCCGCAAGATTTCTTGTGTGGTCATACCGTATCCTACCTTCTTTGCCGCTGGCCCCTAGCGAGATGCCATAAAAATCACGATAATTCCAATAGGCTTTGTTGTGAAGCGACTCTTTATCTTCCAACGCAAAATTAGAGATCTCATACTGATGAAACCCTACCCTTGGTAATGCTTGACAGATCCATTCATACATATCTGCTTCCATATCCTCATTGAGATTCTGATAACCTTTTTTACCAAAAACTGTATTTTCTTCAATTGTTAAAGAATATAAAGATAGATGGGTTGGCTGACATGCAAGCGCATCCTGCACTGACTTCTGCAGATCTTCCATTGTCTGTCGCGGTAAAGAATACATCAGATCCAAGGAAATATTGGCTATCCCTTGCTGACGCAAACACTCCATTGTTTCTAAGACTTGTTTGCTGTTGTGATGCCGTCCTAATTCTTTCAGCAACATTGGACTTGATGTCTGAAAACCAATCGATGCCCGGTTAACACCATGCATGTAAAGTAAATTTGCTTTCACATCATCCAAAGTTTCTGGGTTGATCTCTACGGTATATTCCTGGACTTGTGTGCGATACGGATCCAGCATTATTAATAATCGTTCCAGTTGACCATAGGAAAGACAGGTCGGTGTCCCGCCGCCAATATAAATCGTCTTCAGATTTAAATTGATCTGTTTTGCCTGAATTTCTTTCGATAGTGCATCCAACCATTGCTCTGCGATGTCTTCTTGATAGACTGTATGACAGAAATCACAATAGTTGCAAATGCTCTTACAAAAAGGTACATGCAGGTACAGATATTCAGGCTTATTGTTTTGAATCATCATCCATCGAAAGAACAGCCATAAACGCTTCTTGTGGAATGACCACAGAGCCAACCGCCTTCATTCTCTTCTTCCCTTCTTTCTGTTTCTCTAATAATTTCTTTTTTCGCGTAATATCACCGCCATAGCATTTTGCTAAGACATTCTTCCGCAATGATTTGATATTCGTCCGGGCAATGATTTTACCACCAATTGCAGCCTGTACAGGGATCTCAAATTGTTGTTTCGGAATCAATTCTTTCAGTTTGACCGTGATGCCGCTACCACGGTGATATGAATCTTCGCGATTAACAATCACAGACAGAGCATCCACCAATTCTCCATTTAGTAAAATATCCATACGTACTAAATCATTGGTGCGATATCCGATGATTTCATAATCCAAGGATGCATATCCCTTCGTGCATGATTTCAGTTTATCAAAGAAATCATAGATAATCTCGGATAACGGAAGTTCGTAAACAATTTGATTTCGTCCGCCGTCAATGACTTCCATCGTCTTATAGATACCGCGTTTATCCTGACATAATGTCATGACTGCACCAATGAAATCATTTGGCACCATCAAACTTGCTTTGACATATGGTTCTTCAATGTGTTCAATTCTCGATGCATCCGGCATCTTGGCTGGATTATCAATTTTCAGCATTTCTCCCGAGCTTAAAAATACATGATATATAACGGATGGCGCAGTCGCAATCAAGTCAAGATTATATTCCCGTTCCAAACGTTCCTGTATAACATCCATATGCAAAAGACCTAAGAACCCGCACCGAAATCCAAAGCCCAAAGCCTGTGATGTTTCCGGTTCATACTGCAGAGATGCATCATTCAGCTGCAACTTATCCAAAGCATCATGAAGTTCCTGATACCGTGCTGCATCGCTTGGATATAGGCCACAGTACACCATCGGATTCATTTTACGATATCCTGCTAACGGTCTGTCTGCAGGGTGTTCGGCTTTGGTCACTGTATCACCAACACGAACAGTATGAATATCTTTGATAGCTGCTGCAATCCAGCCGACGTCGCCACAAATCAAGGTATCGACTTTAACCTCTTTCGGATTACGGATACCAGCTTCCACTATTTCGTATTCGGCACCCGTAGCCATAAAGCGAATATGATCACCGACGTGCAATTCCCCTTCGCGGATCCGTACTAGCGCAATGACACCGCGGTATGGATCATAGAAGGAATCAAAGACCAATGCCTGCAGTGGATTATCTGGATTGCCGGTTGGAGCCGGCACTTTCGTAACAATTTGTTCCAGCACTTCTTCGACATTAAGACCGGTGCGTGCACTGATTTCCGGAACATCCGAACAATCAAGGCCAATGATATCTTCGATTTCTTTCTTCGTTTCTTCCGGCTGAGCATTATTCATATCAATTTTATTAATGACCGGTAAGATTTCCAAATTATTATCCAATGCTAAGTAAGCATTCGCTAAGGTTTGTGCCTGTACGCCCTGTGTACTGTCGACAACCAACACAGCACCTTCACAAGCAGCTAAAGAACGTGATACTTCATAAGAGAAGTCAACATGCCCAGGAGTATCAATCAAGTTAAACAGATACTCCTGTCCATTCTTGGCATGATAAGAAAGCTGAACAGCATTCAGCTTGATGGTAATACCGCGTTCGCGTTCTAGATCCATATCATCCAGAAGCTGTGCTTTCATGTCTCTTTCCCGAACTGTATCGGTCATCTCTAAAATACGATCTGCAAGTGTACTCTTACCGTGATCGATATGTGCTATGATACAGAAATTTCGAATATTCTTCTGATCCATTAATCAAATACCTTTCCTATTAATTCTCGTCCATTGCCATTGGCAAAGGCATCTGCATCTATTCTCTTTTTCCCCTCCATCTGCAATTCCAATACTTTCAAGATTCCACCTTGGCAGGCGACTTCCATTACATGGTCTTTAAAGCCGAGGATGGTTCCTCTAGGTGCTGTACCTTCTGTATTTTCTTTTCTGACTTTGTAGAACTTAATCCGGCTTCCCTCCAGCATACCATAGGCAATCGGCCAGTCAATCAGACCCCGAATATGATTATAGAGTTCGTCTAATGATTCACTTTGAAAATGGACCTGTTCTTCTTCTCGAGAAATATTCGGCGCAATAACAACATCTCTTTCATCCTGCTGGATACCCTTTAGTTCCCCAGCAAGATATTTTGGCAGTGCTTCTATAATCAGTGCAATCGACGCTTCAATCAGCCGTGCATTCAGTTCTGCGAAAGTTTCATCCTCACCAATGGATACATGCTGGCAAGCATAGACAACTCCTGCATCCATTGCTTTGACCATCTGCATCAAACAGACACCGGTTTCTTTATCCCCATTCATGACCGCATGTTGGATTGGTGCACCGCCACGATACTTTGGCAGTAAGGATGGATGAATATTTATGCATCCTAAAGATGGTATCTCAAGGATACTGGTTGGAATAAACTGTCCATAAGCACATGTTAAAATCAAGTCCGGTTTAAGGTCCGCAATTTCCTGCTTAGCAAGAGACAACTTTTCCGGCTGCAGACAGACGATATTAAATTCATTGCAAAGTGCATGGACCGGTGTTGGTTGAATCTGATGTTTTCTGCCTATTGGGCGATCAGGCTGCGATACCGCCGCAACTACATTGTATTTATGTTCGATCAAAGCCTTGCATACACGCATTGCAAAATCTGGTGTACCAAAGAAGACGATTCTTGAATTGTTCATGTTTCCTACCTCCTAACTTGGATATTATACAGTATTTATTTCACTTTTCATTGCAATTTAAGGTGTCGTTTGATATAATTTCTACTGCTGAAGAAGACAGGAGGTGTTCCCACATGGCAAATATTAAGTCACAGAAGAAGCGTGCATTGACAAACCTGAAGAGACAGAATGCCAAGGCCGGTGAAAAAAGTGAACTGAAGACAGCAATCAAGAAGGTTCTGACTGCCGTTGAAGCTAACGACAAGGATGCGGCTGTTAAGGCATATAACGAAGCTAACAAGGATCTGGATAAGGCTCTTGTAAACAACATTAAGAAGAAGAACTATGTTGCTCGTCAGAAGTCCAGACTAGCATTAGCTGTTAACTCCATTAAGTAATTTAACAAATAAAAAACGTGATAATTCACGTTTTTTTATTGCTTCAGATAGGATTCATAGATTGACTGTTCTTCTTTAATTTGTGCTAAATGGAAGGCATTTCCTTTAGATTGGTCCATAATTGCATCAATCTTTTCTTTTTGCTTCTTACAATACTTTCGATAATCATCATCTTTCCGCTGTATGAGAATGGGACCAATTGTCAGCTCTTCTTTTGAATATGAAATATGCTGTTTTGGACTAAATGAAAGAGCGATATAATCATGGTTACGGTCATAGATATAAGCCTCATCTTCTATTGTGAAGTGATGCTCCGAAATCCACGCACGCATCTTGATTGTGTCGCGATTTACTTCTACAATAATCTGCTTCATATGGCTGAGGCGTTCAAAGGAAGCTTCCAAGATTTCCACAGCTGTCATGTATCCCATACCAGCTATGATACATGCATTCGCATCTTTCGGCACGTTCTTCAAGCCATCCGACAATACTGTCGGAATGAGTTCCGAAAGTCCTGCTTTGCCAATGTTTGTCTTTGCCGCCAACAGCGGTCCTTTGGCAACATCACATGCATACACTTTTGGGCAAATCTTATTTTCAATAAGCAGAATCGCTAAAAGGGCATGGTCTGTGCCGATATCTGCTACAGTCATGCCCTTCATCACCATATCCGCAATTTTATTCAAGCGAATGTTTTTCATGTTGCTTACTTATCAAAGAAATCTTTTAGTCGTTTGGAGCGGGTCGGATGTTTCAACTTCCGCAGGGCTTTTGCTTCAATCTGACGTATCCGTTCACGGGTAACGTTGAATTCCTTGCCAACCTCTTCCAACGTCCTTGTTCGGCCATCATAGAGGCCAAAGCGCAGACGCAGAACTTTTTCTTCACGATCTGTCAGACCAGAAAGTACATTATTAATTTCATCCTTCAGCAACTGATTCGATGCATACTGGTCCGGGCTTAAGGCATCCTTATCTTCAATGAAATCACCCAAGTGTGAATCGTCTTCTTCACCAATCGGTGTTTCTAAAGAAACTGGTTCCAGTGCAATCTTCTGAATCTCTCTAACCTTATCCGGTGAGATGCCATCCATCTTTGCACTGATTTCTTCAGCAGAAGGATCTCGACCAAGTTCCTGCACCAGTTGACGCTGGATACGCGTCAGCTTGTTAATGGTCTCGACCATATGGACCGGAATACGAATCGTTCTAGCTTGATCGGCAATCGCGCGGGTAATCGCCTGGCGAATCCACCATGTCGCATACGTTGAGAACTTAAATCCTTTGCGATAATCAAACTTTTCAACTGCTTTAACCAGACCCATGTTCCCTTCCTGAATCAAATCCAAGAAAAGCATGCCGCGACCAACATATTTCTTTGCAATGGAGACAACCAATCGCAAATTTGAAGAAATCAGAATATCTCTTGCTTCCATATCCCCTTCTTCGATTCTCTTTGCAATCCCTGGTTCGTCCTCTGGCTTTAGCAGCGGAACGCGGCCAATTTCCTTCAAATACATCTTGACCGGATCGTTCAGTTGTACCGCTGTCGACTTCGATCCCTTTTTATGTTTGGTTGCTTCGGCAACTTCTGCTTCAATGGCAGCCCGTGTTTCTCCTACTGGCTCATCATCTTCTTCTGAGCCAGCGGTCAAATCCGAATCATCATCATCTTCATCTAGAAGGCTGCTATCATCACCAAGTGCTTCGATATCTTCATCTTCAGAGACAACAATATTTTCGTCATGGAACCAATCCCATAATTCTTCCATATCGTCATCACCCAGATCCAACTTTCCGAGCGAAGTCATAATATCCTTCTGGAAGATAACTGTATTTTTCTTATAGATCGATTTGTAGTCTTCTTTCAGATCATCCAAATCTTTTAATTCTTTTGTCTTTCCCGAACCTTTGTATAACTCAATGATGACAGGCTCTCTTTGTTCAACAGCAACCGAAATTTCTTCTTCCAGTATTTCATCTTTCTTAACTTTTTTTACCTTGCCGGGCTTAATTGGTTTTTCAACTTTACCAATCTTTTTTTCAGCTGTGTTTTTAAGTGGCTTATCTTCTTTTACTGGCAAAATAACTGTTTTCTTAACCTGTTTTTCTGTCTTAACTGGTTTATCAACCTTGACTATATTCTTTGCTGATGTCTTTTTTGTCAGTTTTTTTACAGTTTGAACAACCTTATTCTTAACTAGTTTCTTTGCGGGCGAATTTTTAGCAGAAATTTTCTTCAAAAGCTTTTTTGCTACAATCTTTTTTTCTACTGAATGCTGATTGCTAAGTTTTCTAGCAACAGCCTTTTTTTCAGTTGACTTCTTTGTTGAAGGCTTCTTCACAACAGTGCTCTTTGCGGCCGCCTTCTTTACAGGAGTTTTCTTGACTGGCTGCTTTTTGACTGCTTTCTTGGCTACTAGCTTCTTTGCTGATGCTTTCTTTACAGCGGCCATCTTTGGTGCAGACTTCACATTTTTCTTAGGTGCAGTTTTTACCTGCTTTTTTGATGCAGTACTTTTTACTACTTTCTTACTGCTGTTCTTGTTCGCTGTCTTCTTCATCGATTAGCCTCCTAAGTTCCCGTAAACATTGACTATATTTATTTGTGATAATTTCCAGACTGGCATCATTGAGATCCGTCTTTAATTGCTCACGATAATCTTCTTTTTGTTTTGATAGAATCTTGATCTGAATCTTCCGAATTGCGCCATCCATCACCTGCGGGTCATATTTATTTTGATAATACGGTCCGGATGCAAGATTGGTAATCAGGTTTTTAATACTTTGCGAATCCGTTTGATCAACCAGTTCCGAAGGATTGGTCTCCCCCCTGGAATGAATTGCATCCACGATCATCATTGCTAATACCTGGTCATCTTTATCAATCAAATATCCAAGTTTATCTTCGAAACGCTTCACTGCTGCGGGCGAATTCATCATCAGACACAAGATCTGTTCTTGCGCTTCTTTGGATCCGTCTGGAACATTTGACAATTTTTTTGTGCTAGTACTGATCATTGCTTTTGCAGGAGTGGATTCTTCCATATATTCCAGGTGGAATCCTGTAAGTTTGGATAACTCATCCACAAAGTACTTGCGATCAATCGAATCATTCAGTGTCTTGATTTCCTCCATGGCCTTATTCACCATTTCCTTTTTTTCCAGGAAACTTTCCATGTTCGTCGACTCACTGAGATAATGCAAGACAAACTCCATCCAGGAGATTTCCTGACTTACCAGTTTTGTTAATGCGCCTGTGCCCCCATCATGAATGATCTCATCCGGATCTTTTCCCGTCTGATTAAGGATAATCGAAATATTGCATTCTGCCTGTAAGGCCATCTTTGCAGCCCGCCAGGTCGCTGCTTGACCGGCATGGTCACCGTCATAGCAGAATACGATCTTTGACGCAATACTCTTTAATAACTGTATCTGGTGCATCGTGCATGATGTTCCTAACGTACACACCGCATTTTCGATGCCTGCTCTCTGGAAGGCAATGACGTCCGTCACACCTTCACATACATAAACTTTGCCTTCTTTACGTGCCATGTATCTGGCACGGTGGTAGTTGTATACAATATTTCCTTTAGTAAAAATGTCTGTATCATTCGTGTTAATATACTTAGATGGATTTTCCGGATTTATGGAACGGGCACTGAACCCAATCGGATTGCCGTGTTCATCATGAATCGGAAAAGTGATTCGATCTTCAAAAACATCATGTATACCGGACTCGTTCACGCGAGACACATTGGCTGATACGAGGTCATGCTCTTCATATCCTTTTGCTTTAAGAAATTCGCTCAAACTGCTACCCATCGGATTGTAACCAATCTGGAAAGTCTTTCTTGTTTGACTGTCCAAGCCACGACTCTCTAGATATGCTTTATAGCGAGAAGCAGCGGATGTGTCAACTTGATACATCGTGTAATTGATGGTCTCATTGAGTACGGCATACAAGGTTTCTTTATGTGGGTCTTTCGGTTTTTCCAAAGTATCCGGCTGCACACTGAGATGAAAACCAATCATGTCAGCAACTTTGCCAACAGCTTCCGGAAAAGAAACTTTTTCATAATTCTGCACAAAGGTAAATACATTGCCGCCATTGCCGCAGACAAAACATTTATAAATTTGACGGTCTGGTGAAATAGACATTGAGGGAGAATGATCATCGTGGAATGGACACAAGCATACATAGTCCTTGCCCTTCTTATGAATCTGCAGGTAGTGTGATACCACATTCACGATATCTGCTTGGTTCCGGACTGCATTGATCTCTTCTTCACTGATTCTAGCCATTTCCCATCCTTTCCATTTAAAAACGAATTGCTATGTTAATCTTCTTTCTGACGTCCTCGACACTTAATCTTTCCTGAATCATCGTATCACGATCACGAATAGTCACTGTACCATCAACCATTGTCTGATCATCAACCGTGATGCAATACGGCGTACCGATTTCATCCTGACGTCTGTAACGCTTCCCGATGGAACCAGCTTCATCGTACTGAACAGTGAAGTCATAACAAAGATCTTTATAGATTGCCTTGGCTTTATCCCCATGATCCTTCTTCTTTAACGGCAGAATAGCAGCTTTGATTGGTGCTAGTACTGGCGAGAAGTGCATGACAATTCTTGATTCTTCCTTATCATCATTTGCAATCTTTTGTTCATCATAAGCATCGGTAAAGAACATAAAGAATAAACGTTCGACACCAACAGCTGGCTCAACAACATATGGTAGGAACTTCTCACTTGTGGTTGGATCCAAGTAAGTCAAATCCTTCCCAGATGCATTCTGATGCTGGGTCAGATCATAATCGGTACGATCTGCAATACCCCAGAGCTCACCCCATCCCCACGGAAATTTATATTCGATATCCGTGGTGCCTTTAGAGTAAAACGATAGTTCCTCCTTCTCGTGATCACGGAAACGCAGATTCTCTTTATTACCCCCCAAGCTCAGAATCCAGTCCATACAGAACTGTCTCCAGTAAGGGAACCATTGGTCATCACTTCCTGGCGTGCAGAAAAATTCCATTTCCATCTGTTCAAATTCTCTAGTACGGAAAATAAAGTTCCCTGGCGTGATTTCATTACGGAAACTCTTGCCAATTTGGCCAATACCGAAAGGCAGCTTTTTGCGGTAAGCACGCTGAACGCTCTTGAAATCAACGAACATTCCCTGTGCGGTTTCTGGTCTTAAATAGATTGTACTTTTAGCATCTTCCAGTGTACCCTGAAATGTCTTGAACATCAGATTGAACTGGCGGATAGGTGTAAAATCATGACCACCGCAGTCAGGACATGGGACATTATTATCCTTGATAAACTGCTCCATTTTTTCATTAGACCATCCTTCGCAGGAGATCTTTCCTTCCGACCAGTTCTCAATCAACTGATCGGCACGATGTCTTGTTTTGCACTTTTTACAGTCCATCAAAGGATCCGAGAAACCTTTTAAATGTCCAGAAGCTTCCCAGACTTTTGGATTCATCAGGATTGCTGCCTGAATCTCTACGTTATTTGGATCTTCCTGGATGAATTTCTTCTGCCAGGCACGTTTAATATTGTCCTTTAACATGACCCCATATGGGCCAAAATCCCATGTATTGCTCAGACCTCCGTAAATCTCAGAACCCTGAAATACAAAGCCTGTATTCTTCGCATGTGAAACAATTAAATCAAAAGTCTTATCCATTTTTGTGCATTCCTTCCCTATTTTGCCATTATTCATATAAATATAGCACTTAAAAACCGGTTATTCAATGCTGAACAGCCGGTTATAAAGGCTAAAACTCTTCATATTCATAGATCCATGCATCTGAATCATCTCTTCAAGGATACGCAGGTCAACGTTGTCGACTCCTCCCGCCTTCTCAACAAGGTCGAGATGTTCCAATCCAGCTTTGCAGATCAAACGGAATCGTTTCAACTGTTCGACGGTATAGAGTGCGACACTTTCTTCCTTGGCATGATCTTCACATAGAAAGCCGCCATCTTTAGCACTGATTGCACAAACCTTTTGGTTGCCGCATCGAACGCAGCCGTCCACTTCTGGCTGAATGCCAAACAGATTCATCATATCGACGAGATATAAACACAACACTAAATTTGAATCTTTGCCTTCATTCAAATATTTAAAACATGTTTCGGTACAGGTAAATACTTCTTCCTTCTCCGCAAAATCTTCTCCCTGCAGAGAAAACGCATCTGCTACATTTGCAGCAACAGCTGCGCCATACGAACAGGCAAGATTTTCATGGAGATGACGATAAAGTTCCTTTGTTCTGGCTGTCTTCATACGAAACATTGTCTGATCTTCTTTATAGTCAAATTGAAATTCCGCCTTTGTATATGGCAGAATCGCACCAGCATTCTTTGATGCCATCTTTCGAACCCCCGAAGCATGAAAAGATATCTTCCCATACTCTTTCGTCAGTACTGTTAAAATAACATCATAGTCTTTATAATCAATCTGTTTTAAGATCAATCCTTGAATAAGGTCATTCATCATCTCTGCCAGCACCGCCATACCCATATTCGGTAATGCGGGCATCCTTACTGCGCCATTCGCTTTCCACGCGGACAAACAGTTCCAAATAGATTTTCTTATCCAAAAGCTTCTCAATATCAGCTCTCGCAAGCGTACCTATTTTTTTTAACATGGAACCCTGTTTGCCAATCATGATGCCTTTCTGGCTATCCTTTTCGACAAGGATAACTGCTTGAATATAACAAACATTTTTTTTAAACTGCTTGTTCTCGACGAGAACAGCAGTTGCATGTGGAATCTCTTCCTCCGTGCAACGCAAAATCTTCTCACGAATAATTTCGGCAATTCGAAAATTTTCTGCACCATCGGACATCATTTCTGCTGGGTACAGCAAATCTCCTTCTGGCAGATACTTCACTGTCGTCTTAATCAAATCATTGAAGGATTTCTGTTTACCAAACAAAGCACTCATTGGAAAATATTCTGCAAAGTCATACTTTGTCTGCCAGCTCTGCAGGACTTCAAGTATTGCATTCCGATCCATTTTATCTGTTTTATTCAAAATCAAGAAAACTGGCAGGTGAGTATTCTTGACCATCTCCAGAACAATCTCATCACCTTTACCATACTTCTTCGAACCATCCACAACCAAATAGATGAGATCCACTTCCTGCATAACATTGGCCGCTTCTTTATTCATCCTTGTTTCCAAGCGTAACTTTGGCTTATGAATTCCTGGGGTATCTGTAAAAATGATCTGACAATTTTCATCTGTATAGATACCACGAATTTCACTGAGGGTCGTTTGCGGTTTGGAAGAAACAATTGCAATCTTCTCCCCAATCAAGGAATTAAGCAAAGTACTCTTCCCTGCATTCGGTCTACCTGTTAAAGCTACAAATCCACTTTTCATCGAAGGACATCCTCAACACCAAAATGCATCGGCAACAGTTTGTTGATACACATATCAACTTCCTGCCTGCCATTCGACAGATAGATTGGCGTATCTTCCTTGATCAATTCTGACAATACTTGACGGCAGATGCCGCATGGTGCACACACTCGGTCTCCATCACTCACAATGGCTAAAGCTTGAATTGTATTTTTATTGTAACCGTTGCTGTATGCTGCAAACACGGCACTGCGTTCGGCACAGTTCGTTGCACCAAAAGAGGCATTCTCAATATTTGCACCTAAGAATACTTTTCCATCTGTGGTTAAGATAGCTGCTCCGACATGATACTTGGAATATGGTGCATAACTATTTTTAATTGCTTTAAATGCTTCTTTTATTAACTCTTCTCTATTCATAATGATCTCCTTACATATGATGAACAAAAATAATAATAGCAATAACAAGTGACATCAACGACGTGACAAGAACTGCTCCTGCAGCAATATCTTTGATGATTTTAATATCGGTGCGATACTCTAATGAATACATATCACAAAGCTTTTCAATACATGTATTCAACATTTCTGATGCAATGACACAACCAATACAAAGAACAACCACACACCATTCTAGGTATGCTAGTTGAAGGAATACTCCGGCAATTAGTGCACAGATTCCAAAGATCATTTGCGCCAAAATACTTTTGTGTCGCATTCCAGCAAGGATGCCTTTTCCTGCATTCGCAAATTTATTCTTCATTTTCTTTTAATAATCGGGTCTAAAATCTTATCCTGCAAAGAAAACATGACTTTTTCATCTTCCGGTTTCATATGATCATAACCAAGGCAATGCAAAAGACCATGCGTAAACAGGAACCCGATTTCTCTTTGATAAGAATGATTATATTCTTTTGCCTGTTTCTTTGCGTAATCAATATTAATAAAAATATCCCCAAGATCCAGTTCTTCTTCTGGTATATCTACATCCAGATCATCC
>Ga0183095_10242_pt2 | contig 37626 bp, 40 predicted proteins | sample BioMet4_FD_130346 | JGI IMG/M metagenome (GOLD analysis project Ga0183095, IMG submission 130346) | Microbial communities from bioreactor (seeded with sewage sludge) at LBNL, California, USA - Biofuel metagenome 4 (v2) (version 3) | ecosystem: Engineered > Bioreactor > Anaerobic > Unclassified ...
GACAAGACGGAGTTCTTAAGGAAAGCGGGGGTCCCGGCGGACATCGCCCTTCAGAACGTAAATGAGGCACTGAACGAAGAAATCAGATGTGCGGTTTTAAGAGGCATGAAGGTTCTCTACTGCATCGGAGAGAAAAGCGAGGAGCAGGAGAGATGGCAGGAGGTCCTCGGGGCACAGCTGGAGACAGGCCTCCGGGACGTGGACCGTTCGCAGGTTGTGATCGGATATGAACCGGTGTGGTCGATCGGACCGGGGAAGACGCCGGCGGGAAAAGAGTATATCACGAAGATCGCGGGATTTGTGAAGGAAAAGACCGGCGGGATGGATGTGGTGTACGGAGGCGGACTGAAGAAGGAGAATGCGCCCATGCTCGCATCGATTTCCGGGATCGACGGCGGTTTGATCGCGCTGACCAGGTTCAGCGGGGAGATCGGCTTTTATCCGGAGGAATATCTGGAGATCATCCGGCTGTATCTGGGGAAATAACTGCGGGAATCAGACAGACCGGAACGGATCCGGCTGCTTTAATGACTACAAAGGAGACAGGATGAAGATTGATTTTGAGTACGGACAGGGGACCATGGCGGCGGAGCTGCCGGAGAACACGGATATATTTATCCCGGGAAAAACGGTGAAGGATCCGGCATACATTCCGGAGGAGAAGCTTGAGGAAGCGTACAGGGAGAGCCTGGCCCATCCGATCGGGATGAAGACGCTCACGGAGCTTGCCCATAAGGGGAGCAGGGTCACGATCGTAGTTCCGGACAGAGTGAAGGGCGGCGAGCAGAAGACGAGCCACCGGAAGCTTTCCATCAAATACATTCTGGAAGAGCTTTACGCGGCAGGCGTGGAGAAACAGGATATCCTCTTCATCATTTCGAACGGACTTCATCCGAGGAGTAAGGAGAGCGACGCAAAGGCGATCTTCGGGGAAGAGCTCTTTAACGAGTTCTGGCATACGGGCCAGATCATCAGCCATGACAGCGAGGATCCGGATCACATGGTGGACCTCGGAACCACGAAGCGCGGCGACCCGGTCTTCATGAATAAGTACGTGTATGACTGCGACCTTCCCATCCTGATCGGACACGTGCAGGGCAATCCGTACGGAGGATATTCGGGCGGATACAAGCACAGCGCGACGGGGATCACGAACTGGAGATGCATAGCGAGCCACCACGTGCCGGAAGTGATGCACAGGGCGGACTTCACGCCGGTGAACAACGGCAGCCTCATGCGCCACAAGTTCGACGAGATCAGCATGCACATGGAAGAGAAGATGGGTCATCCGTTCTTCTGCTGCGATGCGGTGCTGGACACGCAGTCAAGGCAGATCGCGATCTATTCCGGTTATGCGAAAGAGATGATGCCGTTAAGCTGGAAGATTGCGGACAAGCGCACCTACGTGCACTGGGCGGAGAAGAAGTATGACGTGCTGGTGTTCGGGATGCCGCAGAAGTTCCATTACGGGGACGGAATGGGGACGAACCCGATCATGATGATGCAGGCCTTAAGCGCGCAGGTTTTAAGGTTCAAGCGCGTGATGAGCGACCACTGCGTGATCCTCTGCGCCTCGACCTGCAACGGATATTTCCACGACGAGCTGTGGCCGTACTTAAGGGAACTGTACACGATGTTCCAGCATGACCATATGGATACGCTGCCGGACATGAACCGCTACGGGGAATATTTCGGGACGAATGAGGAGTATATCCGGAAGTACCGGTTTGCGAACGCGTTCCATCCGTTCCACGGTTTTTCGATGATGTCGTGCGGTCACATCGCCGAGATGAACACGAGCGCGATCTACATCGTGGGAGCGGAAGAGCCGGGTTATGCGAGAGGCATGGGACTTAAGACGAGGGCGACCTTTGAGGAGGCCCTGAAGGATGCGGAGAAGAAGTATGTGGGAGAGAACCCGAACATCCTCGCGCTGCCAATGACATTCAAAAAGGCGGCGGTGCACCTCTGCATGAAGGATCCGGCACAGGACTGCATGGATGAGTACGGAAGGACACACTGAGGAAAAATCTGATATCGGAGGCGATGATATGCGGGTAAAACAGATAAAAGATGTAGACGGTTTTTTTAAAACATTGGAGAAATGCAGGGGAAGAGTGGAATTAATTACTGATGAAAGGGATGTATTGAATCTGGCTTCAAAGCTGACCCAGTTTGTCGGCCTGACAAGAATTTTCAGCAATCCTCAGATAGAATCGTATGAAATCGTATGCTATGACGCAGAAGATTATAATCTGATCAGGCAGTATCTGGTCCCGTGTGAGAGCAGAAATTAATAATACAAATCATTCGACAGATAACACCCGATGTATAAAGTAAAAATCACTGCAGCAAAGAGATGGAACGGTTCCGTTATTTATGGAACAGTTCCATTATTTTGTCCCAATACTGATTAAAAATCAGGAAAAGAGGAGAAAGTGCAGGCATAATTCACAATAAAACTAAAGGAAGTTGATTATGAATTATCCGTATGTTATAAAAAAGATAGAATCGATTCCAAAAAGAAGGAGTGCCAATGAACCAGAAAAGAGAGACGCGGGACGGGATATTGTTTATTTTACCGGGCTTTATAGGCTTCCTGTTTTTCGTTTTTTTGCCTGTAATCATGTCACTTTATTTGAGCTTCACGGACTGGAATTTCCTGGAAGGCGTGAAGGCCATCAAATTTACCGGACTGCAGAACTACGGCAAGCTGGCATCAGACCAGTGGTTTAAGGATTCGCTTGTTAACAACCTTAAATTTACGGTTGAGACCATTCCGGTCTGCGTCATTCTGGGCATGATCTTTGCCTACATCATCGACCGTCATATTTTTCTGTCAAAAACGGTACGCACCATGATGTTTGTACCGTATATCGCCAGTACGGTTGCCGTGTGCATTGTCTGGATGGTACTGTTCCAGCCTTCCTACGGGCCGGTCAACATGTTCTTGAAGTCCCTGGGCGTGCAGGATCTGCCGAAATGGCTTTCCAGCAAGAAATGGGCCATGAGGGCGATCGTCATCATATATATCTGGCAGGAGCTCGGCTATTTCATCATTGTGTTCATGGCGGGCCTGAAATCGATTTCAAGTGATATTTATGAAGCCGCGTCAATAGACGGCGCATCTTCGGCAGTGACCTTTTTCAAAATCACGGTTCCGCTGCTTTCCCCGACGACCTTCTTCCTTTCCGTCATGGGAATCATAGGCTCCTTCAAGGTCTTTGATCACATCAGCGTCCTGACGCAGGGCGGCCCCGGAAGTTCGACATCCGTTATGGCCTTCTATATTTACAAGGCTGCCTTTGAGCAGTACAAGACCGGTTATTCGAATACGCTGGCCTGGGTGCTGTTTGCTCTGATATTCATTGTGACCATGATCCAGTGGAAACTGCAGAAAAAATACAGTAACGAGTGAGGAAGCCGATGAAAAAAAGTCAATTGTTGAAATATATTTTGACAGTTCTTTTTCTTGCGCTCGGAATTACCATGCTGTTTCCGCTGCTGTGGATGATCAGTACTTCGTTTAAAGTGGAAGCGGATGTTTTTGAATTTCCGGTAAAACTGATTCCTTCCAGATCGAACGGGTTTGACAATTACAGGCAGGTGTGGGGCAAAGGATACAATTTTGCGCTGTATTACTGGAATTCCATCAAGATAGCGGTTGCCTCGACCGTCCTGCAGGTGTTCCTTTCCTCGCTCGGCGCATACGGATTCAGCAAGATCAGGTGGAAATGGAGAGACAGGATTTTCATGCTTTATCTGGCAACCATGATGATTCCTTCCCAGGTAACGCTGATTTCAAGATTTCTGATCCTGCGGGAAATCCATCTGTACAATACGCATCTCGGACTGATCATCATGGCGTCCTTCAGCGTATACGGTGTTTTTCTCCTCCGTCAGAACATGATGCAGATCCCGGAATCTTTATCCGAATCGGCAAGGATAGACGGAGCCAATCACTGGCAGATTTACTCCGGAATCATCATGCCGCTCGTGAAACCGGCGGTGGCTACGCTTGCCATTCTGAAATTTGTCTGGACCTGGAATGACTATCAGAATCCGCTGGTCTTTCTGAACACCCGGGAACTGTTTACGATCCCGCTCGGCATCAAGGAGTTTGCATCCGAAACAGGAACTTTCTATTCCCTCAACATGGCAGCTGCGGTCTGTGCGATCATTCCGCTGATTATCGTATTTTTGTTCGGCCAGAGATATATCGTGGACGGTATAACCTCTGGAGCGGTGAAAGAATAGTATCATTGTGAATTTCCATCATATAAGGAGGAGCAACATGAAAAAAAGAATGTTATCTTTGTGTCTGTCAATGCTTTGTGCGGGAACGCTGCTTGTAGGAGGGTGCGGCGGCAATGCTGCTTCTTCGACGCAGAAGGCAGGTCAGAGCGGTGCCGTGCCGGCATCGACAACGAAAGGCGCTGCGCAGACAGAAGTCAAGACGACAGCGGGCAACAGCAGCGGCGCATCCGGCAAGACGGAACTTACTTTTTTAAGCTGGCAGACATCCTACGAGAAACAGAATGCCGAACTGATTCAGAAGTACGAGGAACTTCATCCGAATATCAAGATCAATGTCAAATACATCGGGGCGCAGAAGTCCGCGGATTATCTTTCTGCCGTTGACCTGATGCTGATGGGTAAGGAAAAAGTGGACGTGGTCATGACGTCTTCCTATGCAAACCTGATCAAGAGGGCATCGGCAAATACCTATATCCCGCTGGACGACTATTTTGCAAAGGAAGGGAAAAAGTTTGAGGACTCCTATATTGTCGACGGAAAGTACAACGGAAAAGTGTACGGGCTTCCGTCAACGCTTACATTCCGCATTGTTCTGATCAATCAGAAAATGCTGGAGGAAGCCGGATTATCCGTTCCGCCGGTAACCTGGACCTGGGATGATTTCCGTGAATATGCGAAGAAGCTCACAAAGGGAGACGGAGCCGATAAGATCTACGGTTCCTATTTCCATAACTGGGTTGAGTATTATACATACGGCGTGATCTCCGAAAGAGACGGAAACCCGCTGTTAAAGTCGGAGACGGAACTGAATCTGGACGACCCGGTCATTTCCGACTGGATGAAATTCCGCGCCGCAATGCAGAACGACGACAAGTCCTTAACGCCGTTAAGCGATATCAAGTCCATGAAGCTGGACTACCGCGCACAGTTCTTCAACGGAAAGGTCGCCATGCTGCCGATGGGCAGTTACATGCTTTCTCAGTTAAACGATCAGAAAAATTATCCGCATGATTTCAAAACGACCTTTGCGGCACTGCCTGTATGGAAGGGCGGAACACCCGGGAAGACGCTGGGAGAATCCCACTTCTATTCAATTCCCACGACGTCCGAACATCCGCAGGAGGCATATGATTTCATCAGATTCTTTACGACGGAAGGAGAAGCGCTGAGGAAAGTCGGAATCACCTGCGCAAAGAATACGGATCTGATGGAAAGCGTTAATGCAATCATTCCCGGCGAAGACATCTGTGACCACAAGGCATTGTCCGCGGTTGTGCAGAGCAAGGATTTCAAGATCAACAACAACACCCCCATGCCGACCTGGGAATCCACTCTCGAGGACAAGTTCATGGAGGAATGCGATCTGTACATGCTGGGCGAGCAGAGTCTGGACGAGACCCTTAAGAAAGCGAAGCAGGAATGCCAGCAGATTGTCGACGACGGAAACAAGAAAAAATAAAGCCCTGTGCAAATCCTTTAAAGAAGGCGGGTTGATGATGAACGTCTCTATCGGTGATGTGGCAAAGAAAGCCGGAGTGGCAAAAAGTACGGTATCAAGGGTCATGAACGGCGGTTCGGCGAGCCCGAAAACGGCGGAAGCAGTGAAGCAGGCAATGGATGAACTGTCCTATCAGCCAAGTTCGATCGCGAGAAGCTTAAGAGGAATCCGGACGAAGATCATCGGAGTCGGACTGTCGAATTATGATATTTATTTAAAACCGCATATCGGACGAAGGCTGATGGGACTTCAGAAATATCTGGCGGATCACGGCTACACCGTCCTTCTGATCACGGACGAAAAGGAAGTCAGTTATTTCGACGTGGCTAGGAGGTATCTTCAGGAAGGTCTGATCGACGCATTTTTCATGATGGGGCACAGCCAGAAACGGAACCTGGAAGTGGAAAGGGAACTGATCCGGGATTTTCACAACGTCATCTATACCGGTGATCCTCTTTTTGAAAGGAAAGGATTCCGCGTCTACATGGGCAATTACAATTACAGCAGGGATGCCTATCATTTCCTGTTCGCGAACGGACATTACCGGATCCTTACGATCAGCGATCTCGATAACGGAATGCTCATGTCCATCCGCGAAAAGGCCTATCTTGAACTGTGCACGATGTACCATGTCCAGCCTGCGGAAAATCATCAGATGAGCTACGGAGGCACGCCGTTTTCCCTGAAACAGATTTTCGACACCTTTGTCAACGGAGCATTTACCGCGATTTTTGTCGATGACGGGAATACGGCGAGACTCATTCAGAACTATTTTGAAAGCAGAAAGCTTAAGAACCCGCAGGATTATTCACTGATCTGCATTGAAAGAGATGAGACCAGACTGGAAAACAGCGATCTGACCTGTATTATTCTGCAGGATTATGAATACGGAGTCAAGGCCGGAGAACTGATCACGGATGTTCTGCAGAATGAAAGTCTGAAGTGGAAGGACGTAAGTGTTTCCTATAAATTCTATGTGAGGGATTCTGTCAGGAACATGAACGGACAGCGGAATCCCGATCATAAGACAGCAGGGGATAAAGCGGATGAAAGCCATTATGATATTGTTTGATTCACTGAACAGAAGGTACCTTCCGAATTACGGCTGTGAGTGCGGCAGCCTGCCGAATTTCGAAAGACTCGGAGAAAAGACGCTGACCTTTGATTCCTTTTACTGCGGAAGCATGCCGTGCATGCCGGCCAGAAGGGAGCTGCATACCGGAAGATATAATTTTCTTCATTCTTCCTGGAGTCCCATGCAGCCGTATGATGAATCCGTTGTCCGGAACTTAAGCGAAAACAGTATTTATACCCATATTGTGACGGATCATTTTCATTACTGGGAAGACGGAGGCTCGGGTTATCTGTCCAGGTACGACAGCAGCGAAATGATCCGCGGGCAGCAGGGAGACGCCTGGAAGGGCGAAGTGAAGTGGCCGGTTTCCGGAGATTTTAAAAGCGGCAGGACGGGGACGCAGAACTGGCGGCATGACTGCATCAACAGGAAGTATATCCGGACGGAAGAAGACATGCCCCAGAATCATTTATTTGACGCTGGCGTGAATTTTATCGAGACCAATGCCGGAGAAGACAACTGGTTCCTTCAGATTGAGTCCTTTGATCCGCATGAACCGTTTTACATTACCTCCGATCATTTTAAGAAACAGGGGAAAGACGCGTCCTCGGAGCCCGACTGGCCGGATTACGGAATCAACCGCTATGACAGTGAAGTGTCACGGCATATGCGCGGACAGTACAGGGAACTGCTGTCGATCTGCGACCGCAATCTCGGAAGAATTCTGGACCTGATGGACCGCCATGACCTCTGGAAGGATACCATGCTGATCGTGAATACGGACCATGGATTCATGCTGGGGGAAAAGAACTGGTTCGGAAAAAACATTCAGCCGATGTATGAGGAACTGTCACACCTTCCGTTCTTTATCTATGATCCGCGGCATCCCGAAAAAAAAGGCAGGAGAAAAGCGCTGGCACAGACGGTTGATATAGCGCCCACTCTGGCAGCGTATTTTCAGGTACAGGGGCCGGCATTTGCCGACGGAAGGAATCTGGAGCCGGTCATAACGGATGACAGACCGGTGAGGGAAGCTGCCCTGTTCGGAATTTTCGGCGGTCATGTCAATGTCACGGACGGCCGCTATGTCTGCATGCGGGGAACAAAAACGCCGGGCAGGTCTTTGCTTTATGATTATACGATGATGCCCTGCCATATGAGGGGACCGTTCAGCATAGAAGAGCTTAAAAGCGCGGAATTCAGCGAACCGTTTGCCTTCACCAGGGGAGTAAGGCAGTATAAGGTCCCTGCTGAAAATGCGGACTATCTGTATGCGGCAGGCTCCATGCTGTTTGATCTTCAAAATGACCCGGAGGAAACGAGCCCGGTCGAAAACGAAGCCGAAGAAATGCGGATGCTCCGGCTGCTTCAGAAAATGATGAGAAATAATGAAGCGCCCCGGGAACAGTTTGAACGAATGGGAATACCGTACGACGGGGAGATCGGAACGGAAAATGCGGGCGGAAACGATGCACTGAGGCAGCGGATTCTGAGAACCGTGCAAAACCTTTCGGAGACAGACCGCCGCAGGACCCTGTTTTACTTTTCAGCCTGCACGGAGGATGAAATCCAGGCTGTCCTTCAGTCCATGGAACAGAAATCCGGCTGTCTCCGGACTGTTGCCGATGCGGAAACCGTATTTGAAAAACAGCTGTCTTCGGACAGATGGAACAGACTGAAAAAGAAACTTTTTCTGTATTTTCCGCAGCAGTAAAAGTTTCATATTGACAGAATTTGATTTGAGGGCTATACTCTTCACATCAGCCGAAATTGATCTGAGAGGGAAGACATGGAAAGTAATTACGAAAAGGACGCGAAAGTTTTCAAGGCTCTGTGCGATCCGCGCAGACTGCTCATTCTGGAAAAGCTGCGCAGCGGCGAGAAGTGTGCCTGCGTGCTGCAGGAAGATATGGAAATCGGGCAGTCCGGTCTTTCCTACCACATGAAAATATTATGTGATTCCGGTCTGGTCGAAAGCAGACAGGAAGGCAAGTGGACGCATTATCATCTGTCGAAGGACGGACAGAAGGCGGCGCTTGCTCTGCTCCGGAAGCTGACGACGCCGAATACGGAACAGAAATGCGATCAGTGCGGATAAAAGCCATCTTTTTTGAGATGGCTTTTCCTTCGACGGATATATCAAAATATTTAGATGTGAAAAGGAGATAAGAATTTCGATGGGAATATGGAATTTCATTCAGAATCAGGTTCTGGGCATGAAGTGGCTGAACGAAGCGATCGGTTCGTTCCTTTCTCTTCTGGGCCTGGACACTGCGTCCCGCTGGGGCGGCAGCGTACAGTTCTTTCTTTATGATGTGCTGAAGATCACCGTCCTTCTGTGTCTGCTGATTTTTATCATCAGCTATATCCAGAGCTATTTTCCGCCGGAGCGGAGCAAAAAAATCCTCGGACATTTTCACGGCATCGGTGCCAATACGATTGCGGCGCTGCTCGGTACGATAACACCGTTCTGTTCCTGTTCGTCCATTCCGCTGTTCATCGGCTTCACCAGTGCGGGACTGCCGGTGGGAGTGACGTTTTCCTTCCTGATTTCCTCCCCCATGGTCGATCTCGGGAGCCTTGTGCTGCTGATGAGCATTTTCGGTGTAAAGGTTGCCGTTGTCTACGTGATTTTCGGCCTGATCGTGGCGGTCATCGGCGGAACGATCATCGAAAAGATGCGGATGGAACGGTATGTGGAGGACTTCATCAAAAGCGCCGGCGGCATTGACATCGAATCTCCGGAGCTCACGAAATACGACCGGATGGTTTATGCGAAGGATCAGGTCGTGAATACGTTTAAAAAGGTGTTTCCCTATATACTGATCGGTGTCGGTATAGGTGCGGTCATCCATAACTGGATTCCCGAAACGGCAGTGGAAAAGGTGCTGGGCGGAAACAATCCGTTCGGTGTGGTACTGGCCACCCTGATCGGCGTCCCGATGTATGCCGATATTTTCGGGACGATCCCGATTGCGGAGGCGCTTCTCTATAAGGGAGCACAGCTCGGAACCGTGCTGTCCTTCATGATGGCGGTAACCACCTTGTCCCTTCCTTCGCTTATCATGCTGCGGAAGGCCGTAAAGCCTAAGCTCCTGGGGCTTTTCATCGTCATCTGCACGGTCGGCATCATAATCGTCGGTTATCTTTTCAATGTGCTTCAGCCGTTTCTTGTATGAGAACGGTAATTATAATCCATAACCCTGACAAGGAGAATAAAAATGGCAGCAAAATGGTATCCGGTAATTGATTATGCGTTATGCGTTGAATGCGGGACATGTTCGTCCTTCTGTCCGCACGGTGTTTATGATCTGAAGAAGGCGCCTGCGCCGGTTGTTGTAAATCCTGTAAACTGCATTGACCAGTGCAGAGGCTGTCAGAGCCAGTGCCCGGTCAACGCGATTTCCTATGTGGGCGATACGGGTGACGGTTCCGCCGAAGGAAGCTGCGGCTGCAGCTGCGGCGGAGGGAACTGCTGCGGATAAAGATAACAGAACGGATTCATAAATTTATTTTCAGGAGGAAAAGGAAATGGCACTGTTCGGATTCGGAAAGAAAAAAGAGGAAAAACCGGCCTGTGGCTGCGGCACGGAGAAACCCGTGCAGGAGGCGCCTGCCTGTGCCTGCAACGGTTCGGTAAAGACATTTGAAGAAAATGCGAAAACCGGCGGTACGGAGAAGGGCCTGACAGACGTGAAGGTACTGGGGAGCGGCTGCAAGAGCTGCCACGCGCTGCTTGTCAGCACCAATGAAGCGCTGAAGAAGATGGCAGTTCCCTTTGAGGCGGAATATGTGACCGACATGACGGTCATCGCGTCCTACGGAGTCATGTCGACGCCGGCGCTGGTTGTGAACGGCAGGGTCGTGTCCATGGGAAAAGTGTACAATGCGGCCGAAGTGGAGAAGCTGCTGCATAAGCTCGGCTACTGATCCGGGAGAAATTTTTGAAAGGCGGCAATTTTTTAAGAATAATTTAAGCACCTGCCGATAAGATACTGATTACAACGTGCAGTGATGATCGCGTAAGTCCAGTTGCGGTCATCACTGTATTTTTTTATGCGCAGGGCCGCGCAGGGAAGCACGGGGAAGATTGCCCCTCCGGGGCACGCGGCCCGCAATACCGGCAGAAAGCGGAAAACTGCCTTCTGCCTGAACTTACAGGTAAAAATAATCGGAAAAGAAAATCGGAGGAGCAGGATGAGGAAGAAGAATATCTGGAAAGTGCTGGCGGTTTCGGCAATGTTACTGGCGGGGTTTGCGGTTACCCGGCAGAGCGTCATGAGTTATGCGGCAGTGAGCGAAAATACTCCGGAAGCGGTCCCGGGAACCGAAACGGTACTGATCAACGGTACGGAAGTAACCTTTAATACTTATTCACTGAACGGGAACGAATATTACAGACTGCGCGACATAGCCAAATCCTTTATGGGAACGTCGAAAAGCATATCGATCACGGAAGACAGCGTGAATCACAGGCTCGAACTGAAATCAAACGAATACTATACGGCAACCGGGGATGAACTTGGAACGGAACCGAACACGGAAAATGCGGCTGTCTCAAAAGATAACCGTTCTGTTATTTATGACGGATCCGCGGCCGGAATTTCCGGATATGACATCAACGGAGAGATTTATTTTACCCTGAATGATCTGCAGTCGATGATGGGCTTTACGCTCGGTACGGATGATGCATCCGGAGAGGAAAGCATCCTGACCGGAACACCGTGGACGCCGGTGACCTCGATCGATTTTTCGGCGCAGAAGGATGTCATGATCAAGAACAGCGACGGGACGCTCGTTTCCATGGCAGAACCGTATTTTACTTCCACGCTGGTTGCGCCCGGTACCTGGCAGATTAAAAGCGACGGAGACTATATGTACCTTGTGGAAGGAGACGACGAGGCGGTCCTGATCGATTCCGGATACGGCGCCGGAAATATCCGCGCCTACTGTGAGACTTTAACTTCAAAGCCGCTCCGGTACGTCATCAATACCCATTATCATTTTGACCACACGGCCAACGATGCCTATTTCGACTGTGCCTATATGTCGGCGGATACTGCCGCGATGGCGACCATTCCTTATCCGAGCTTTTCCGGCATCAATTTCCCCAGAGACTATCCGGTGGTGATTGTAAGCGACGGGTATACCTTTGATCTCGGAAACCGTACTCTGGAGGTTTTTGAAATCCCGAACCATACGGCAGGCGGCACGGCACTGCTTGACCGGACGAACAGAATTTTGTTCTCGGGCGATGAGATCATGCGTGCGGACAGTCTTTCCTTAAACTGCAGCGTGGAACAGCTTAATGAGAACATGGAAAAGCTGGAAGCAGTCCGTGATGAATTCGATCAGTGCTTCGGAGGACCCGGGATTGTGGATGCCTCCGCGATCGATAATTTCCTTGCCTGCTCCCAGTACATTCTGGACGGCGGGGAACCTGATGCAGCGACCTCCGGAAACGGTCAGGGCGGTTCGGGACAGTGGAACAATAACCAGAACGCTTCTTCGGATTCCGGTCAGACGGTCTACAGCCGCGGCAGCGTCAGAACCCCGGACAGAGGTCCGGCAACGGATAATACCTATCAGATAAAAACAACCTATTCAGGCTGCACGCTTATGTATGACAGCCGGAAGATAACGGAATAAATTCTATACACTCGAAACGGAACAGGAAATGCAAAACCGGTCGGAAGAAACGATAAGGAGAATCAGGAAGATGGAAGAGAAGAGAAAAAAGTTTTATGCAGTCATAATCGGAGCGGTACTTGCGCTCGCGTGTGTTTTTGCATCCTTTGCGGCTGAAACGGATGCGGCCGCGCTTTTACAGAAGGGCGAGGAACTGAAGAGATCCGGAGATTCGGAAGGCGGATTCCAGTATTTCCTGCGGGCCGCGGAAATGGGATCGGCGGAAGCCGAAACGGAAGCCGGCGACTGCTACATGTACGGTCACGGAACGGAGACCGATTACGCAAAGGCATTTTCCTGGCTGTCGAAGGCATCGTCCCAGAAAACGGAAAAGGAATGCACGGATCTCGGAATCCTGTATCTGAACGGCTGGGGAACGGAAACGGATTACGCCAAAGCACTGACGCTTTTGACGGAGGGAACCGATCTGAACGGCATGAAGGCGCCGCGGTATGTCGGCCTGATCTATGAGAACGGCTGGGGAACGGATGTCGATTATGAAAAAGCCGTTCAGTATTATCAGATCGCAGCGGACAGAGGCGACATCACGGGAACCTTCTATCTGGGAGAAATGTACGAAAACGGTCTCGGCGTGGAACAGGATTATGACACGGCCATGGAGCTCTATCTGAAGTCCGCCGAGAGAGGCGACATCATTGCCGCACCGGCCATGACGGCGGTCGGACACCTGTATGAGGAAGGACTGGGTGTGGATCCTGATTGCGGGACTGCGGAAGAATGGTATGAAAAGGCTGCCGCAACGGGCTACGAGGCAGCGGAGACAGCGCTGGAAGCACTCGCACAATAAAAATACGGATTCGGGATCATCAGCCTGGAAGCATGAGGATGCTTTTCAGGCTGTTTTTCGGAAAATGATTTGAAGAAGAAAGGAAAACATTTATGCGGATATTGATAATCGAGGATGACCGGTCAATCTCAAAACTTGTCCTGCAACGGCTGAACGAGGAAGGGTATGCGGCGGATTCCTGCCCGGACGGGGAAACGGGACTAGAATATGCGGAAACAACCCCTTACGACTGCATTCTTCTCGATCTGATGCTGCCGAAGAAAACCGGCCTGGAGGTTCTGGAAAGACTGCGCCATGACGGGAACAATGCATATATCCTGATCATGACGGCGCTGGGTTCGGTGGAGGACAGGGTAAAGGGACTTGATCTCGGCGCGGACGATTATCTTGTCAAGCCCTTTTCCCTGGACGAACTGATGGCGCGCATCAGGGCGTTAAAGAGGCGGTCTGCCGACAACAGCCGCAGCAGGATTCTTTCTCTGGACGATCTGGAAGTCGATACCGTGTCCCGTGCAGTGAAACGTTCCGGAAAACCCGTGGAACTTACCTCCCGCGAGTACGCTCTGCTGGAATACCTGATGCGGAATGCGGGAACGGTGCTGACGAGGACACAGATCGACGAGCACGTATGGGATTACAGCTTCTACACGGAATCCAATATCGTGGATGTCTATATCCGGTATCTGCGGAATAAAATCGACAGGGGATTTAAAAACAGCTTGATCCATACGGTGCGCGGAACGGGCTATGTGATGCGTAAGGACGTGGACATATGAGCATAAAGAAAAAAGTCACCGTCTGGTACGGAATGCTGATTGCGGTTCTTCTGCTGTTGTCCGTGACGGTCGCGGGAATGCAGATCAGAAAGTCCGCGGCATTGTCCGGGCAGGAATCTCTGCTCACTTCCGCAAAAAAGATCGCTGCGGACGTGACCGAAGCGGGATCCGAAAAGGTCAAGGTTCCGGAAGGATATGTGATCGATCCGGATATCACGGCTTCCGTCATCAATACTTCGAACGGAAAAGTCCTGGCGGACAGTTCCGGGATGGACTGGATGAGTGCAGGACCGTACCGCTTCAACAGTCCCTGGTCATACAAAGACGGTTCGGAGGAGTGGCTGGTGTATGACTATGCTCTGGTGACGGATGAAAATCACAAGATCACGGCGATCGTCCGCGTATGCATGAAGGAAGACAGTCGGAAATTCCGGAATATTCTTCTGGCCCTGATCGCGGGAAGCGGCCTGTTTCTGGTGATTGCTGTCTGGGGCGGTTTTCTGATCCTGTCAAAAGCCCTGAGGCCGCTGGAGGACATGACGAAAACCGCAGAGATGATTGAGAAAGGAGATCTGTCCCGACGGATTTCCGTCTCGGCGAGGGAAGATGAAACCGCCTCTCTCGGGAAAGCATTGAATTCCATGCTGGACCGTCTGGAAAATGCCATCAGAAAGGAACGGCAGTTTTCATCCGACGCCTCCCATGAACTGAAAACACCGGTCGCTGTCATGATGAATGCCGGGGAGCAGCTCTTAAGACATGCGGACCCGTCCGACAGAGAACTTTCCGAGGCGGCGCGAATGGTTGTGCAGGAGAGCGGAAGGATGAACAGGATCATAACGCAGTTACTGATCCTGACGCGCGGAGACAACGGAAAGCAGCATCCGGAAATTGAAATGATAGACCTGAATGAACTCCTGAAGGATGTCGCGGAGGATCAGCAGGAACGGGCAGGAAGCCGCAGAATCAGGCTGGAGCTTGAAACCTGTTCCGGTCTTAAAATCGAGGCCGACCAGACCATGATCACGCAGGTGTTCATGAATCTGATCGAAAACGCGCTCAAGTACGGGAAAGAAGGCGGTTATGTCCGCATCGCGCTGACGGAAAAGGAAAATGAAGCTGAAGTCCGGGTCGAAGACAACGGAATAGGCATATCCGGAGAAGACCTGCCGCATGTCTTCGAGCGGTTTTACCGTGCGGACAGGAGCAGGGACCGCTCCGGGACCGGACTCGGCCTTTCCATTACGGAGCAGATCATCCGGCTGCACGGCGGAAAAATCAGAGCAGAGAGCAGGCCGGGGGAAGGAACGGTATTCACAGTCACGCTGAATAAAAAATATGCGGGCGGAAACGGCACCGCGGAAACATGAGAAAGTTCTCATTTCTTTTTCATGATGCTCTCATCTGACGGAGATACAATCTGTACATGTTCGAAGGGAACAAGAAACAGGAAACCCGGGAACATCAAAATGAAAAGGAGAACAAAAACATGAAAACAACAATGAAGAAAGTTACAGGAACAATCGCTGTCCTTGCGGCAGCGGCCATGATGGCAGCGGTACCGGCATTTGCATCAACGGATCTTATGGCAGAAACAAAGATTACGATGGAACAGGCGGAACAGACTGCATTGTCCGCAAAGGCAGGGACAATCACAAAAGTTGAACTGAAGGATAAAAAAGACACTGCCACTTACGAAGTAACGGTTACCGGTTCGGACGGAAAAGAGACTGAGGTTGAGATCAATGCGGCAACCGGTGCGGTAAGCATGAGCGAGACCAAAACCAAGACATCAAAAGAGGATAAGACCGCTTTGAAGGAATTCAACCAGACGCTGAAGACGAAGTGGAGCAGCTACACGGCGGAGCAGAAGGAGCAGGTCTACGCGCTGAAGGACGCGGAGTTCGACGCACAGATCAGCGAGATCAATTCTGAGGTTGCATCCGGCTACAAGACACAGGCAGAAGCCGATCAGGTGATTGCCGATATCAACAGCAAGAAGACGAAGATGAGGACATCGGGAGATGCGCCGGGAATGAAGAACATCGTCACTCTTCCCTGAGAATCCGCAGCACGGAATACAGATCGGAGTGCCGGTGGCACTTTGACTGCATCATCGGATAAAAGGTTCAGGAAGCGCAGTTACAACAGCGCGGCCTGAACCTTTTTTTTGCGAGGGACAGATGCAGCCTGATGTTGACACGATCAAAAACCTGCATTATTGTTGTTCCAGGGAAAGCGTCCGGCAATGGAACCGGAGAAAATCAGACACACCCGTTTATCGGAGACCATATGAAGAAAAATTATAAAATGATACTGAGCTATGACGGAACCAGATATCTGGGCTGGGAACATCAGCCCGGAAAAGAAACCATACAGGGGAAACTGGAAGAAGTTCTTTCGCGCATGATAAATGTGCCGAAGGAAGAACTGGAAATCATCGGTGCGGGCAGGACGGATGCCGGCGTTCATGCGAAAGGCATGGCGGCAAACGTGGCCATGGACACGGACATGAGTCCGGAGGAAATCCGTTCCTATATGAACAATTATCTTCCAGAGGACATTTCCGTGGATGAACTGAAGGTTGCTTCGGACCGGTTTCATGCAAGATATCAGGCGGTCGGAAAGACCTACTGCTACACCTGCTTCTACGGGGACCGGAACCCTGTTTTCAACCGCAGGTATGTGACCGTGCTGGAAAAGCCGCTGGATGTCGAGAAAATGAAGAAAGCCGCCGGGTATCTCACGGGAGAGCATGACTATAAGAGCTTCTGCGGCAACCCGAGAATGAAAAAATCGACGGTACGGAATGTGGATGAGATTTCCATCCGCCAGCGGAACGGCTATATCTATTTCACATTCCACGGGACGGGCTTTCTGCAGCACATGGTGCGGATTCTTACGGGGACGATTGTGGAGGTCGGCGAAGGAAAACGCAGTCCGGAATCCATGACGGATATCCTGGATGCGTGCGACCGCAAGGCTGCCGGAGTGACCATGCCCCCCAAGGGACTCTGCCTGATGCAGGTTGACTACTGAAGAACGGTTACGGATCAGAATTTACAATTAACATAAATAAACAGTTTATTACAGAGCGGTTCGGGAAGGCAGATTTACTGCCGGCCCGAACCGCTTTTTGTGCAAAATAATGAATTTTAGAAAAACATTGACTTATATATAATTAAGACTAAAATGTTTAATAAAGAACTTTACAAAACGTATTGACATAATAAACCGGGATAATTGTTTGAACAGAAGCTGATACGGAGAAGAATATGACATCTGCAGTCAAAAGAGGAAAGCGGATTATCTTAAGGGATAATGAAGGAAATCTTCTGTTCGGATGGAAAAACATGGCAGTGACTTTGTGGAATATGATTTTTACCCTGCTGAAAGCAAACCTGTGTTTCCTTATCCTGTCCATTCCCGTTGTCACGATTCCCTGTAATCTTTATGCGCTGACGGTAATCTGCTCGGACGGAATCCGGAACGGAGACTGCAGGATCATACCTGCATTTAAAGAGAGTTACAGGGTGCATTTCCTGGAATCCTGGAAGATCCTTGCACTGCCTGCCGGACTTTTTTCGATCGGTATTGTTTCTGCAAAATTCTATTTCGGCAGTCTTCCGCAAAACGGCATGTATACAGTTCCGGGAATTATATCGACGTTTGTTGCTGTAATCGCCTATATGATGGTTCCTTATGTCCTGACTTTGGCAGTAAGCACAAAACTGAAAACATCCGATATCCTGAAGGATTCTTTTTTTCTTATTTTTCTGAATCCCGGTTTCAGCATCTGCAGCGGCTGCCTGACGATGGCCATGCTGATTTTGGCGGCGATGGCATTTCTTCATATGATACCGCTGATCATTACCTGCTGGATTTCGATGATTGTATATGTCGGTACTTATATTGCAATGTCTGTGATCCAGAAATTTATTCTAACGGAAAAGTATTGAGCTGTTATCAAAGGAGGAGAGAATATGAGAAAAAAAGTTTTATCGGGAATGATGGGTTTTGTTCTGGCAGCATCTTTACTGGCCGCATGCGGCGGTGCATCCGGTTCAGGCACGACAGCAGCGGCCGCAAAGGCAGCGGCAACGACAGCGGCTGCGTCTAAGGCAGCTACGACTCAGGCGGCAGCATCCACTGCCAAGGCGGCAGCAACGACGAAGGCAGCGGCAACGACGAAGGCAGCTTCTTCCGGTTCCGGGGCCACGATTAAAATCGCAATCTGGGGAGATGATGCCAGAAAAGCAAAACTGCAGGCGACTCTGGATCCGTTCTGCAAGGCAAATAACTGTTCGGTCGACATAGAACTTGTTCCGATCGCGGATTTTTATGACAAGCTGGCCTCTCAGTTCGGTGCAGGAACGGCGCCGGATGTATTCTGGATGGCCGATTCGAAAGAAGCAACATTTATAATGAACGGCTGGTGTGCAAATCTGAAAGATGCAATTTCTGCGGATAAGGATTTCGACTACAGCGATTTTTATCCGGATGCAATTAATTCAACCAATTACGGCGATGGCGGCGTTTACGGAGTCCCGTTCTCTTTCGGTCCGAGAATCATACTCTGGAATAAGACGCTGTTCGAAAAACTGGGTGTGAAGACGCCGCAGCAGTGCATGGCCGACGGCACATGGACTTATGAGACCATGTTTGACCTTGCTGCCAAGATCCATACGGCGGATTCCAGCAAGATCGGCGTGAAACTGTGGCAGGTTGGTGAAACCAAAAATGGCGTTCAGGCATATGCGGATATCATTTCTGCGAACGGAGCTCAGCTTCTTGATGAAGGTTCCACGAAATTCATGCTGAACAGCGAAGCCGGCATCAAGACGATCAAGCAGGTCTACAGCGCAATGTATACGACCGGCGGCCATGCGAAACCCGGAGATGATACTGCATTTGTTTCAGGCAATGTGGGAATGGCACGGGAAGCATATTCCTATATGAAGAAAGTGGTCGGAGGAAATGTCAACTTCGAATGGAGCGTAGCACCGCAGCCTTACGGCGACAAGGGAAAGGACGGAAAGATCTTCACCGGATATGCATACTGGTTTGCAAACGGAAAAGGAAAGAATGTGGATCTGTCCAAGAAATTAATCGCTTTTGTTGCAAACAAGGCGAATCAGACAGCCTGGGCGGATACTTTCCTAACTCCTAGGAATTCGGTTATGTCCTCCAGCGCGATCACCAGCCCCGGAAAGGGATATCCGGATTCTTCCGCAATATCCAAAGCTGTTGTAGATGCAATCAAGGAAAGGGGACTGTTCGCCTATCGCGGAACGGCGAAGTTCACCCAGCTGCAGGATGCCGTTACACAAGGGTATGAAATGATCTGGAGCGGCGCGGCAGATGTTGAAAAGGGAATCAAGGATATGGGTACAGCGGTAGAGCCTTTCCTGAACAAGAAATAATCAATCCGAGGTAATTTAAAAATTGGCATGTGGGATATTGGATTCTTGTCTCACATGCCAATCTAATGAGGTAATCTATGACAGGGAATAATGGAAACAAGACATCGTTATTGAAAAATCACAGGAACATTGAATATCTGGATGCAAAATGGGGATATGCGTTCATCATGCCCATGCTGATCGGATTCATCATCATTACCATAGCGCCGGTCATAGCGACATTTGCCTTCAGTTTTACGGACAGAAGCCTCATGAAGGTTCACGCCAATTTCACGGGACTGCAGAACTACAAACAATTGATCGGGGATAAAGTGTTTCGCAACACGATGCTGCAGACGCTTGAATTTACGGTACTTCTGATTCCGTCAAATCTGATTCTGACATTGGCGCTGGCTGTGCTGCTGAAGGAAAAATTCAAGGGATGCGGTTTCTTTCGGACTGCTGTTTTTACGCCTGTTGTGACGTCGGTTGTTGTCTGGGGCGTCCTCTGGAGATACATCTTTCAGACGGAGAACGGACTGATCAATACGATCCTGAAGATGTTTAATGTGCAGGGACCGCAGTGGCTGATGAATATCAGACTTGCCATTCCCATAGCGGTTTTTGTCACGCTGATTAAAGGACTCGGCATGAACATGATTATTTTTATCGGAGCCATGCTGGATGTTCCCCAGGATTATTATGAGGCGGCTTCACTGGACGGCGCAACGAAATGGCAGCAGTTCCTCTATATCACGCTGCCCTGCATTACGCCGAGTATTTTCCTGGTCGTGATTATGACCACAATCGGTTCACTGAAAGTGTTCGGTCAGGTGAAAAACCTGTCAAACGGCGGACCCGGGACATCTTCTTATGTGATGGTGTTCTATATCTATCAGCTGGCGTTCAAAAACTATGACTTCGGATATGCATCTGCTGTATCGGTCATGCTGTTTCTGATGATTGTGCTGCTCACGATTATACAGTGGAAGCTGAGAAAGAACTGGGTCTATTATGAAGACTGAAGAAAAAAACAACATACCGGCTGCAGACGGATTCAACATTCAGAATGAAAATGCAAGGAAGAGAAAGATATTTCTGAAGGCGTTAAAGTATATTGTATGCATAATTGTTTCCGTCATCATGCTGTTTCCGATGTACTGGATGCTGACAACTTCCTTTAAGACACCGATGAATGTCGCCAAGTTTCCGCCGCAGTGGTGGCCCAATCCGTGGACCCTTGCCAACTATACGGAAATTTTCTATAAGCATCCGTTCAGCAAATACCTGTGGAACAGTCTGTATATTGCCGCGCTTGTCACGCTGGGCGTTGTTGTATTCAGCAGCCTGGCAGGATATGCTTTTGCAAAGATCAAGTTCAAAGGGAACAATGTTCTGTTCATGATCATTCTCTGCGGCATGATGATGCCGATTGAGGTGACGATTATCCCGATTTATATTGCGCTGTCAGGCATGCAGCTTGCCGACAGGCACATCGGTCTGATCATATGCCCGATCTTCGGATACTGCGGTGCATTCGGAACATTCCTGATGCGGCAGTTTTTCATGACAGTGCCCGATGAGCTGATTCAGTCGGCAAAAATCGACGGGGCGACGCAGCCGAAGATTTTCGTCCATATCATACTGCCGATGGCAGTGTCTTCCATAGCGACGCTGATCATATTTACGTTTCTGCAGAGCTGGAATGATTATCTTCTTCCGCTTGTGCTGCTGTCGTCGTCCGATAAATATACGCTTCCGATCGGACTTTCCCTTCTTTCGAACGAGGACGGGATGAAATGGGAACTGGTCATGGCGGCGGCTACTTTCTCGACACTTCCGATTCTGGTGGTGTTTTATCTCTGTCAGAATAAATTCATGGCGTCTCTTTCAATGAGCGGCCTCAAAGGATAAAAAGAATAATAACAGATATGTGTGAATTCAGCCTGTCAGCGGTTAAAACCGTGCAGGCTGTTTTTTTACGGACAGGCGGGAAAGAAACCGCGACGGTGATATACTTATTAATGAAAACATTAAAGTGTGCAGGAGAAAAAACGTGTCTGAAAAGCGGATGTACATCTGCATTGATCTGAAATCATTCTACGCTTCCGTGGAATGCGTGAAGCGCGGACTGGATCCCATGACCACAAACCTTGTCGTAGCGGATCCGGAGCGGTCGGAGAAAACGATCTGTCTGGCAATCACGCCTTCCATGAAGGTACTTGGCATACATAACCGGTGCCGCGTGTTTGAAATCCCGAAGGGCGTAAAATACATCATGGCGGAACCGCGCATGCAGCTGTACATCGATTACGCGGCCGAAATCTATTCCATCTATCTGAAGTATGTTTCCAAAGACGACATTCATGTCTATTCGATCGATGAGGCATTTCTCGATGTGACGGATTATCTTTCTCTCTACCGGCTGAACGCCAGAGAACTCGGCCTGAAAATCATGGCGGATATTTTAAATGAGACCGGGGTCAGGGCCACCTGCGGGATAGGAACGAATCTGTACCTGACGAAGATTGCGCTTGATATCACGGCGAAACATTCTCCGGACTTTATCGGATGTCTGGATGAGGAGACCTACCGGAGAACGCTCTGGAACCATCTGCCGCTTACCGATTTCTGGAGGATAGGACGGGGAACGGAGGAGAGGCTGAACCGCTGCGGAATCCACACGATGGAACAGATCGCGAAGGCGGACGAGGACATGCTTTACAGGCTTTTCGGAATCGATGCGGAGCTTCTGATCGACCATGCGTGGGGAAGGGAACCGGTGACGATTGCGGATATCAAGGCGTTTAAGCCGCAGACGAGCTCTCTTACCAGCGGACAGGTACTCATGCGGGATTATGAATTTGAAGAGGGACGTCTGATCGTGAAGGAAATGATGGATCTTCTCTGCCTCGACATGGTGGACAAAAATCTGATTACGGATTCCGTGACGCTTTATGTGGGATATTCCAATGAGTCCGGTGCAGAACCCGCGCGGGGAACCGCATCCGTGGAAACGGAGACAAATGCGAACACGGTGCTGGTCCCGGCAGCTGCGGACCTGTACGGAAGGATCGTCAATCCGAAAATCCCGGTCAGGCGCATCAGCCTTTGCTGCAATCATGTAACGGCGGAAGAATGCCGTCAGTACAGTTTTTTTGAAGACAGCGGTAATCCGGAAAAGGTCAGAAAAGTACAGGAAGCCGCAAACAGCATCCGGAAACGGTTCGGGAAGAATGCAGTCTTAAAAGGCATGAACCTGAAAGAATCGGCAACCACGGTTGAACGGAACAGACAGATCGGAGGACATAAGAGCGGTGCATAAGGGAAGAACAAAAATGCCTGCCCCGGAACGGGCAAAACAGTTCATGCCGTTTGCTGCGCTGAAAGGGTTTCCGGAGGCGCTGGCAAAGAAGGAAAAAATCGTTGTGCCGAAGGTGAATATGACGGACGACCTCGCGGAGGAGCTCGACCGGAAGATGCATCTCATTGAACCGGGAAAGACCGTCTGCGTGATCTATTATGCGGAGGAGGAATATTTAAGGAGGACCGGACTTGTGTCGAAGATCGATGCGGCAGGCCGGGTCCTTACGGTCGTGGATACAAAAATCCCGTTCGGGGATATTGCCGGCATCGAATTTCCGGATTGATCAGGAGATAACCGGCATATAACCGCAGATAAAATAGTACTTGAAAAAAGGCGTCGCACTCCTTATACTGACATCGAGTAATCATAACATGTGTATTAATAAAATGGAGAACGAGACGTCATGGAACGACCCTATGTAATCGTCACGGACGCAGCGGCTGATTTTCTTCCGGGCGAGACGGAAAAATATAAAATCGATGTGGTTCCCATGGAAATAAACATGGGCGGAAATATATTCCGGCATTATGCATATAAGCAGGATACGGATCTGAGAAAGTTCTACGGACAGCTTCGCGAAGGCGTTGTGGCAAAGACCAGCCAGATCACACCGCAGAGTTACTGCGATTTCTTCAGACCTGTTCTGAAATGCGGAAACGACATTCTCTATATCTCATTTTCAGGCAGTCTGTCAGGTACCTGCGACTCCGCGCGCTTTGCCGCTAAAATCCTTCTGGAAGAATTTGCAGGCTGCAGGCTGTGCATCGTGGACTCCGTCAGCGCGCTGGGAGGACAGGGAATGCTCGCCTGCCGTGCCGCAGAAAACAGGGACGCCGGCATGACGATCGAAGAGAATAAAGCATGGTGCGAAGCGCACCGCCTGAAAACAGCTCATTGCGGGACAGTTGATGATCTTATGTATCTGGAAAGAGGCGGAAGAATCAATGCGGTGAGTGCATATTTCGGTACGGCACTGAATCTGAAGCCGGTCATCAGCATGGATGATGAAGGGCATCTGCCGGTGCGCTGCAAGGTGCACGGCAGGAGAATGAGCCTGAAGAAAGTTGCCGCATATCTGCGGGAAAATATCGAGAATCCGGAAGGACAGGAAATCCGCATTTTTCACAGTGACTGTCCGGAAGATGCGGAAACCTTAAAGAAAATGATTCTGGAGCTGAATCTGCCGATCGGGGACATAAGAATCGGAGAAGTGGGTCCGGTTGTGGGTTCCCATCTGGGACCGGGTGCCGTGGCACTGTTTTTTCAAACGAAACACAGATAATCGGTATTTACTAAACGTGCTGCCTGTGCCCTGATGGCAGGGGTGCTTTTAAATGAATTCTTCCAGGTTATCAAGTACTTTCCGGGACAGAAGTTCAAAAGCCTGAGCGGTACGTCCTGCGGAAACATTCATGCAGAGGATGTTCCCTGCCGTTCTGTCCGCATCGAAACCGATTGCGGCCCGGGTATCGCAGCAGTAAAGATTTTTCGGATTTTCAAGCCACGCTTTCAGCGCTTCCGGTTCTGCCGAAGGACCGATGGAAGTGTTGAAAAGGATTTTTCCGCTTCCGAGCGCGGCAAAGCGATCGCTGTCGAGAAGAATCACGTTTTTGTTGAGGCAGGTGAAAACGACCTCGCTGTTCTTTAACAGTTCATCGAGCGGAAGACAGGCAATGCCTTTTTTTTCCTGCAGCGGTTTTCTGGTGCGGCTGTAGTAACTTACCTCGGCACCCATGTATCTGAGTGCATCCGCAATCATGGTGCCGGAGACACCGAGACCTGCAATTCCGACTTTCAGCCCGGTGATCTCCCGCGGGATTTCGTACCGGGGCGTTTGCCCGAAGCCGTGCAGAATTCCGATCAGCTGCCAGAGGATATATTCGACGACTCCGCGGTCTCCGTAATCCCTGATTCCGCGGACCACTATTCCTCTTTCTTCCGCAGCGGCAATATCCACATTGGCGCTTTCCTTCGAATAAAGACTGCAGCACATGCCGATGTATTTAAGATCCGGGCAGTGCTCTATGACGGACCGGCTGATGCGGGTCGTATAGCTTACAAGGACGCAGTCGGCATTGCCGATTCTCCGCATGATTTCCGCATCGTCCTTTGGGATATCATGATAAAAGACAGTTTTTTCCGCAAGGGTTTTAAGCTTTTCTTCTGCCCACGGGACAAGACTGCAGGGTTCGATTACCGCTATTTTCCGGAACATGCTGTACCATCCTTTCTCAGCTTAAAAAACGATCGGAGAAGCCAGATTCTGAAGAAGCGATATAACACTGAAAGCGGCAATGTCGCCGGTGGAAGAAAAGATATCGACTGTGGCCTTCACGCCGTCTGTCTGTGCCGTAATGCAGTGATCGTCCCCTTTGAACCCTTCCGTGCTTGTAATCTGCACGCGGGTTTTTCCGGGACCTGCGGTGGCAAGCGCGGCGGCCACGGCTACGTTTACCTTGGTCGGCAGGAGTCTGATCGCCTCTCTGGCATTTCCGGAGAAGACATCGCATTCGGTACCGGGTTTCAGGAGCGCATCCCGGAAAAGAACTGTATTCCGGAGAGATTCCGGTCCTTTCTGCGTATGGATGCAGGAAGAGAGTTCCTTTCCGCTTACCCGGCTCATCAGAGCGACGGTCCGCAGGACATCGAATCCTCCGACCGCACCGGAAGCAGGATAAATCTTCGTACCGTTCTCTGCGGCGGTGTCCAGTACCCCGGCATAGAAGGAGTCATCGGAGAGCGCGCCGATGGAAAGAAGAATCAGATCCGCACCTGAGGAAAGAACCGGAACCGCAATCTGCCTGACCGCTTCCACGGAGGCAGCCTCCGCAATAAAATCAGGCTTCAGCGAAAGAAGATCCTTAAGATCCGTGCAGACTTTTCCTCCGCAGTCCGCGGCAAGCTTTTCCGCTTTTTCCCTTGTCCTGCTTAAATATCCGCAGAGCTCATAGTCCGGCAGCAGGCCGTCTCTGAACGCACCTGCAATGATGGAACCCAGATGTCCGCATCCGACTATTCCGACTTTTTTCTTCTGCATGGCGGATAGAATTCCCTTCTTTTTATTTTTTCAGAAAGTCGTCTCGCTTCGGGTTGAAGACATCCACGAGGATGCCGTCTTCCAGCGCCGTGACGCCGTGCTCCGTATTCGACGGCATGAAAACACCGTCCCCGACACTTACGATCTTCGTTTCTCCGCCAATCGTGAATTCAAATTTTCCCCTGGCAATATAGGTGATCTGTTCGTTTGCGTGCTTGTGGAAATTTCCTTTGGCACCCTTCTTAAACGTGATTTCGCACATCATAAGGGCATCGGAATAGCAGAGGATTTTCCTTGTGACTCCCGGCTCGCAGTCCGTAGGGATGACGTCTTTGTTGAATTTAAACATAAAATACCTCCTGTGTACGTTGATTAAAAGTCTTCGGATATCATTTTAGATGAATCAGGGGAAAAAGCAACAGCAGCGGATTCATCCGGCGGCAAATGCGGATTAACGCTTCAGATATTTACGGGAGGAAATTATAAAGGTATGATTGTGAAAAAGGCTGCCGGAGAATTCAGTGCAGAAAAGAAAGACCGGTCAGGCCGGATTGAAAGCGGCGGTCACGGAGATGCGGCATGAATATCGATGATTATTTTTACCGGGAAAGAACCGGAAAAGAAAATAAAAATATTCTGAATGACGATCTTGCCTATGAAGTTCTTTCGGCAGTCATGGAAATACCGGAAGGAAAAGTCGCGACATACGGGCAGATCGCCAGGCTGATCGGCAGAGAAAAAAATGCCCGGCTGGTGGGCAGAATTTTAAGCAATGCGGAATATTACGGAGAGTATCCGTGTCAGAGAGTGGTCAATCATGCCGGGCGGCTGGCTCCGGGGTGGAGCGCCCAGAAGGATCTGCTCCGTGCGGAGGGCGTGGAGCTGAAAGAGAACGGACATGTGGATCTGAAAAAGTATCAGTGGAACTGCTGACTTCAGGGAAATATATATCTGCGGACGGCTTTTTCGACTCCGTCCTCTTCATTACTGTCGGTGATAACGGATGCGATGGATTTGATTTCGTCGCATCCGTTTTTCATTGCGATCGGAAAGCCCGCATAGTTCAGCATGGAGATATCGTTGTAGTAATCTCCGAAAGCGCAGATTTCTTCCTGCGGAATCCCGAGAATTTCCGCCAGACGTTTTAATCCGTATCCCTTTGATACGCCCCTGCCGGACAGGTCCAGCAGTCCCGGATCCGATGAAGTGAAGCCGGTTTTTTTCAGCGTCTTCAGAAACGTAAGCGCCGTCCCGGTATCGCCGGGATGGACTTCGTAGATCAGCATTTTATAAACATCCAGATTTCTTACGCAGGCGTGGTCTCTGTCGAACGTCTTAAGCTCCATGGTGTGAAAACCGCCTTCGGCCGCAATCCGGTTGTACTGTTCAAAGCGCTTCCGGCGGACGCTGTCCGGGGAAAAGAAACTGGCACCGAGCGTAAGCGCACAGTAATCCAGATGGTGCGCGGCACAGAACTCCATGACGGCAAATGTCTCTTCTTTATCCATGGGAGAAGAGTCGAGCGGCTTTCCGCACTGCGCGTCCCAGATGACGGCACCGTTCGTCGTGACCGCAGGGGTGTCCAGTTCCAGTATTTTCATATAATATTCCAGCATGGTCGGAATTCTGCCGGAACAGATCGTAAAGCGGATTTTCCGTTCTTTTGCTTCCCGGATCATGGAAAGCGTTTTTTCCGAGATCGTTTTGTCGTCCTTCAGCAGAGTGCTGTCCATATCGCAGGCAATCAGCCGTATCTTTTTTTTCTCGTTCATCGGGTGTCTCTTTTTTCCGTAAATTTTTAATTCAGTATAGGGCATGGCGGTGCAATTCACAACCTCGAAAATAATGCACAAAAAAAAATTGAAAAACTAGTACACATTTCACAAAAATATTAAAATGAACATTAAAATGGCATACGAACATATAAACCACTTGATAATGTAACATAAAAGTGTTAAATTTAAGACGAATCAAGAGACAAAGAACATATAAACGAACATAAAAAAGCTGTGAGGTAAACAAAATGAGCAAAATCAGTGAAATGACGAGGGAATCCTGGATCATGAGTACCTTTCCCGAGTGGGGAACATGGCTTAACGAGGAGATCGAAAATGAAGAGGTAAAACCCGGCACCGTAGCGATGTGGTGGCTCGGCTGCACGGGAATCTGGTTCAAGACTCCCGGCGGGGCGAATGTTTCCATCGATCTGTGGTGCGGAAACGGAAAGCGGACGCACGGAAACGGCAAGATGGCGGTAGGCCATCAGATGGCGAACATGTGCGGCGGACGCGCCATGCAGCCGAATTTAAGAAATGTTCCGTTTGTGATTGACCCGTTTGCCTTTAAACAGGTGGATGCGGTGCTTGCCACGCATTATCATCAGGATCATATGTCTGCCGAATGGGCGGCGCACGTTCTTCAGAGCAACATGACGACGACCGATGCAGACGGGAAGGAAATCCCGGTACCGTTCATCGGACCGAAGAAATCGGTTGAGACCTGGATCAAATGGGGTGTTCCGGAGGACCGCTGCATTATCGTAAAGCCCGGCGATACCATCAAGATCAAGGATCTGGAGATCATCGCACTGGACAGCTTTGACCGCACCTGCATTGTAACGACGGATTCCACGGGTCCGGACAGAGAAGAACTGACCGGGAAATGCCCGACGGATATGGACGACAAGGCAGTCAATTATCTGGTGAAGACCCCGGGCGGAAACATCTATCATTCCGGTGATTCGCATTTTTCCATTTATTTTGCCAAGCACGGAAAAGACTACGATGTGGATGTTGCCTTCGGTTCCTTCGGAGAGAACCCGATCGGCATGCAGGATAAGATGACATCAACGGATATCCTGCGGATGGCTGAAAACCTCCGCTGCAAGGTCGTGGTTCCCATTCACTGGGATGTATGGACGAATTTCCAGGCGGACTGCGAAGAGATCAAAGTCCTGTATGATTTCAAAAAGGACCGGAATCAGTACAAGTTCCATCCGTTCTTCTGGCAGGTAGGCGGAAAGTACGTTTATCCGACCGACAAGGACAAGATTTATTACCACCACAGGAGAGGCTTTGAGGACTGCTTCGAGGCACCGCAGAACATTCCTTATCGCTCATGCCTGTAAGGAGGTTCCCGTAGGGAACCGGAAACCCCCAAGCGAAGCGCAAGGGGGTAAGGAGATTCCCCAAGGAAACCGGGAACCCTGGAAAGAAGATGCCCTGATAAACGGGCACCCCGCAAGGGGGTAAAGTTTGGGAGAGAATCCCCGCCAAAGGGGATACGGAAAGGAGGGAAAATGGGATTATTAAATGAGTTCGTGGATCTGAAGCATTACAAATTCGCGGAGGAAGCGCCGGACTGGGAGGAAGCAATCCGGATGAGCTGCGAGTCTCTGGAGGCTGACGGAACGGTAGAGGGAAATTACAAGGAACTGATCATCGAATGCGTGAAGAAATACGGTCCATATATCGTTATCATGCCGGATGTGGCCATGCCGCACAGTCAGGAAAATGCCACCGGCGTGCACAAGACCGCGATCGGTTTCATGAAGCTGGAGAAGCCTGTAAGCTTTGAGCCCGGGAATCCGGAAAAGGATGCGAGACTTTTCTTTACCCTGGCATCCTGCAATCCGGACCAGCATCTTGCCAACATGTCAAGGCTGTCGGAACTTTTAATGAATCAGGAAGCAGTTGACGCTTTACTGAAAGCAACAAAGCCGGAAGATCTGATCACAATCCAGAAAACCATTCTGGACAAACAATAGGGGGAGAACAAATGAATATTTTAATGCAGATCTGGACTTATTTCGCGAACAACATTCTGAAACAGCCCGCATACATGATCGGTCTGATCGTCATGATCGGGTATATCCTGCTGGGGAAGAAATGGTACGATGTTCTTGCCGGTGTCATCAAGGCAATTGTAGGTTATCTGATCCTTGCCGTCGGTTCCGGCGGACTGGTAAGCAACTTCCGTCCGGTTCTGGTAGGCCTGAAAGACCGTTTCAATATGAGTGCCATGGTTATCGATCCGTATTTCGGACAGAATGCCGTTACGGCCGGTGTTAAGGACGTATTCGGAAAAGATTTCGGCGATGTCATGATCCTGCTTCTCATCGCGTTCATCGTCAACATCATTCTGGTCCGGTTCAACAGAGTGACAAAGCTCCGTTCTCTGTTTACGACCGGTCATGTCCAGGTTCAGCAGGCTGCCACAGCCTACTGGCTGATCGCTTTTGCATGTCCGTTCCTTCTGAAAAACAATTTCCAGCTTCTTGTCGTCATGGCGCTGATCCTCGGTGCGTACTGGGCAGTCGGTTCCAATCTGACCATCAAACCCTGTCAGGAACTGACCGACGGTGCAGGCTTCTGCCTCGCACATCAGCAGATGTTCGGTGTTGCTCTTAACACCTGGCTTGCGGAGAAACTGTTCGGCAAGTCCAAAGAGGGAAAGAAAGCCAAGAGAATGGAAGATATCGAGCTTCCGGGCTTCATGTCCATCTTCAATGAGAACATGGTCTGCACTTCCATCCTGATGATCGTTTTCTTCGGCGCGATCCTCTGCGTCCTCGGAAAAGGATATCTTACCACGCACAATGCAAACGGACTGATCAAGGAAGGCGGTACGCCGTTCCTGGCAGCGAACGGAAGCATGTTCTTCTATGTGCTGAACACCTGCCTTCAGTTCTCCGTTTATCTGGCTATCCTGCAGCTCGGCGTCAGAACCTTCGTTGCAGAACTTACCAATTCCTTCCAGGGTATTGCGAACAAGCTTCTGCCCGGTTCCATTCCCGGCGTCGACTGTGCGGTTACCTACGGATTCGGTGCTCCGAATGCGGTTCCGATCGGATTCCTGATGGGCTTTCTGGGACAGCTGCTTGCCATCATCGCTCTGATCATTCTGAAGAGTCCGGTTCTGGTTATCTGCGGATTCGTTCCGGTCTTCTTTGATAATGCAACCATCGCTCTGTTTGCAAATGAGAAAGGCGGCGTCAAGGCTGCGCTTATCCTGCCGTTCCTTTCCGGCATTGTCCAGGTGTTCGGTTCCGCGCTGATCGCGGGCTGGGTCGGAATGGCGGCCTACGGCGGATATCTGGGAATGTGGGACTGGGCTACCGTGTGGCCGGTCATGACTGTCCTGATGAAATATTTAAGCTGGGCAGGCATCATCCTCATTGTTGTCGCACTGCTTGTCATCCCGCATCTGCAGTACAGGAAAGACAAGGAAGGCTATTTCCTGATGACCGAAGACTGGGAAGCCTACAAGAAGCATATTGCCGATCTTGAAGCAAAATCCGCGAGATAATTGAGCACGGAGATTGAAACATAAATATCATAATGATAACATGAAATTACAGCGGTTCCCGTTTTCCATCACCCGATGGCCGCGGGGACCGCAGATATTATGAAAATGCGGCGCACGTAAAATCTACCATATAACGGGACCGCAGAGAAAAACAATGATACGGATATAAAAATATAACAGAAAAAAATTACGGAGGAACTTAAGAAATGGCAAAGGACAATCTGAACTATCTGGTATGTTGTGCAAACGGTGCGGGCTCCAGTCTGATGATGCAGATGACCATGCAGAAGGTACTGACGAAACTGAATATCAAACCGGGGAAGGTATATCACTGCTCGCTGTCGGAAGGAAAATCGGCCGCAATGCAGTATGACGTCATTTTCTGCGCACAGAATTTTGCGAATATGTTTGACGATGCGAAGAAGAACGGCAAGATCGTCATCGGCCTCCGTAATATCATGTCTCCTAAGGAAATCGAAGACAAGATGCGCGAGAACGGACTTGTCTGAGAAAGTCGTTTTATAAACAATAGCTTCCGGGAAGAGGAAAGAATATGAAAAGGGAGAAAGCTGTTGTCGATGCAAGGCGCAAGCGGATAGAGGAAACCGTTCTTCAGAACCCGGAGGTGCGGGTCGACGAGCTGGCGGAAAAACTGAATGTATCACGGATGACGATCCGGCGGGATCTGGATTATCTAGAGAGCATGAAGCTTTTAATCCGTGTGCACGGCGGAGCAGTGGCGGCTTCCGGGGAAGAGGAAGAACTGAAAATGTACCGGACCATGATCGCAAAATTCGCCGCGCGTTTTGTGGAAGACAACGATACGCTCTTTATCAATACCAGCAGAAATGCGATTCAGATACTGAAATTTGTGGAGCGCAGGAACGTGACCGTCATCACGAATAACGGAAAGGCGATCAATGCCGAAAGAAATCACGGGACGAATGTGATTTTGACAGGCGGAGAACTCCGCCATCCGAAGGACGCAATGGTGGGGGATTTTGCCATCAGAAGCCTTGAACCCGTATATGCCAAGAAGGCCTTCATCGGCTGCTCGGGGATCAGTGCGGAAAACGGCATGACCACCGAGATTGCCAATGAAGTCAATATCAATGCCATGATGATCAGCCATGCGACGCAGGATGTCTATGTCCTCGCAGATCACACGAAGATCGGGGTGAATTCCAGCTTCGCAAGCTGTCCGATCGACATGATCAAATATCTGATCACCGATGAAAAAGCACCGGAAGAAGAACTTGAAAAAATCCGTGAACGCGGAGTCCGCGTCTATCAGGTGGGAAAAAATGAAGGAAACTTATTATCTGGGACTTTATGAAAAGGCAATGCCGCCGGAGCTTACCTGGGAAAAGAAGCTTTTAACGGCGAAGAATGCAGGCTTTGATTTTGTGGAGATCAGCATTGACGAAAAGGACGAAAAACTGAAGCGGCTCGACTGGACAAAGGAAGAACGACTGGAACTCGTAAAAACGATGAACAGCACGGGAGTGCCCGTACGCTCCATGTGTCTGAGCGGGCACCGGAAATATCCGTTCGGAAGCCATGACCCGGAAGTCCGGAAACGCAGCATGGAGATCATGGAGAAGGCAGTCTGCCTTGCGGATGATCTCGGCATCCGGATTATCCAGCTGGCCGGCTATGATGTTTATTATGAAGAGTCCGATGCAGAGACCAGGAAACTGTTTGCGGAAAATCTGCAGAAGGCAGCACTCATGGCAGCGCAGCACGGCGTGGTCATGGGATTTGAGACCATGGAGACCGAGTTCATGAATACGGTCGGGAAAGCCATGGCCTATGTGAACATGGTCGGGTCTCCTTATCTGAATGTTTATCCGGATCTGGGAAATCTGACCAACGCAGCGAAGACATACGGTACGGATGTTCTTGAAGATATCCGTTCGGGAAAGGGACATCTTGTCGCCATGCACCTGAAGGAGACCGTGCCCGGAAAATTCCGCGACATGCTGTTCGGTCAGGGCGACGTGGATTTTGAGTCCGGTATCGGAACCGCATGGGAGCTCGGCATCCGCCGGTTCGTAACCGAGATGTGGTATCTGGGAAACGATGACTGGGAAAAGAACATTCAGGATGCGGACCGCAGAATGCGTGCCATTCTGGACAGGCAGTAAACAGAACCGGAAAGGAACAGGAGTGTGAAATCATGAAAGCAGAAAAAAAAGTAATCGGAAAACTGACAAAATGCTATTCGATCGCGCCGCTTCATTATCAGGGGAAAGATCATCTTCTTGTCGCGGCGGAAAAGCAGGACCGCTGTATCCTGTTCGATCTTGACGGAAACGAAGAGGATACCCTCTGGACGGAGCCGGGCGGGGTCATGACCATGCAGCAGGTGCCGGGAACGGACGGACAGTTTCTGGCGACCCATAAGTTTTATTCGCCGAATGATTCCAAGGAAGCGAAAATCGTGATCGTGACGCCGAAGGGGAAAGGCAGCTGGGAACGCAGAACGCTTCTGGACCTTCCTTTCGTGCACCGCTTCGGGATCTTAAAGAGAAACGGGATCGATTATCTGATTGCCTGCGCGCTGAAGTCCGGACACGAGTTTAAGGATGACTGGTCAAGCCCCGGAAAGGTGTTTGCCTGCCGCATGCCGGAGGACCTGAGTGTTTACGACGAAGACCATCAGCTGAAAATGCCGGTCATCAAGGACAACATGCTGAAGAATCACGGCTACTACAAGGTCACGGAGAACGGAACCGACACGGCTGTCATTTCCTGCGAAAACGGAATCTTTCAGTTTATTCCTCCGGAGAAACCGGACGGAGAGTGGGAAATCAAAGAGCTCCTGAACACGCCGGCAAGCGATGCCGTACTGGTGGACCTTGACGGGGACGGAGAAAAAGAGCTTGCGGTCATCGCGCCCTTCCACGGGGACAACATCAGCATCTATAAAAAGAAAGACGGGAAATTTACAAAGGCGTACGAGTATGAGAAGCCGGCGGAATTCTCCCATTCCATTTTCGGCGGGACGCTCTGCGGAAAGCCTGCGGTGGTGATCGGCCACCGGAAAGGCGAACGGGATCTGCTCCTGTTCACATGGAATGAGGAAGAGAAGAAATTCCAGTCGCAGATCATAGACCATGACTGCGGTTCCGCCAATGTGTATGTCTATACGCACAACGGCAGCGATTATATTATTTCTACCAACAGGGAAATTGACGAGATCGCGACGTACAGAATGTCCTGATCGGCAAAACAGAAACTATACAGCAGGAGGAAAAACAGATGATCAGCAGAAAAATCATGATTACCAATCCGTCGGGCCTTCATTTAAGACCCGCGGGCGTACTTTCAACACTGGCTATGAAATACAAATCCGATATCAGGATCCTTTACGGAGAAAAGAACGTTGTCGTGAAGAGCGTACTGAACGTGATGGCGGCGGGAATCAAGACCGGCAGCGAAGTGACGCTCACCTGCGACGGCGCGGATGAGAAAGAGGCAATGGACGGCATTTCCAAGGCCATTGAAGACGGACTCGGAGAGAAATAAAAATCAAACAGGAAGATCGGAGGCCAGAACAATGCTGAAAGGAACCGGTGCATCTCTCGGAATAGGAATCGGGAAAGCCGTACTGATTGAAAATGCAATGCCGGAAATCAAGGCGTATCAGGTTGACAACGCAGAGGCCGAAGCGGAAAGGTTTCTGTCCGTAATGGAAAAGACCAGAACGGAAACCGCGGCCATGGCGGAGAATCTGTCCAGAAAAGTCGGCCCCAAAGAAGCTGAAATCCTGAACGGGCATGTTATGCTGCTTTCGGATCCCATGCTTTCGGATGAGATCGCGAACAAGATCAAATCCGAAAAGACCTGCGCCGAGAGCGCAGTGGAAGCGGTCTGCAACACCTATGCGGACATGTTTGCCGGGATGAATGATGATCTGATGCAGCAGAGAGCTGCGGATATCCTGGATATCAAGGTAAGAATCGAAAAGAATCTTCTCGGTATGAGCACCGTGGACATCGGAACGCTGCCGGAAGGAAGCATTCTCGTGACCAGGGATCTGACGCCTTCCATGACTGCCGGTCTTCGCCCGGAAATGGTGAACGGCATACTGACGGAATTCGGCGGCAGAACTTCCCACAGCGCCATTCTTTCCCGTGCGCTTGAGATTCCCGCAGTCGTGGCGGTAAAGGATCTGACGGCAGAAGTGAAGACGGGAGATCTGATCGTGTTTGACGGCGAATCCGGAGAGGTCATTGTAAACCCGGACGAGGCGATCAGAAAAGAATATGAGGCGAAAAAAGAGGCTGTCTTAAAAGAGCGCAGGGAACTGGAACAGTACAAGGGGAAACCGTCCGTTACGAAGGACGGCGTAAAGGTGGAGATCGTCGCGAACATCGGGAAACCGGAAGACGCACGGAAGGCTCTGGAGTATGATGCGGAAGGAATCGGTCTTTTCCGGACGGAATTCCTGCTGATGGAGCGCACCAGCATTCCCACGGAAGAAGAGCAGTTTGAAGCATATAAAAAGGTTGCGGGCCTTATGGCCGGGAAGCCGGTTATCATCCGCACGTTCGACATAGGCGGTGACAAGGAGATTCCCTACCTCGGTCTTGAAAAAGATGAGAATCCGTTCCTCGGCTACCGCGCTATCCGTTTCTGTCTCGACAGAAAGGAAGACATTTACAGGCCGCAGCTACGTGCGCTTTTACGCGCGAGCGCTTTCGGCAATATCAAGATCATGATCCCGCTTGTCACCTGCGTTGACGAGTACCGTGCGGCCAAGGCCATGATCGGGGAGATCATGACAGAGCTGGACCGGGAAGGGATCAGCTACAACAGGGACATTCAGGTGGGGATCATGGTGGAGACAGCCGCCGCGGCCATCATGGCCGACGTGCTGGCAAAAGAAGCCGCCTTCTTCAGCATCGGCACCAATGATCTGACGCAGTACATCATGGCGTGCGACAGAGGAAACAAGAAAATTTCCTATCTGTATTCCGTTTTCAATCCGGCCGTCTTAAGAGGAATCAGGAGAACCATTCTCTGCGCAAAGGAAGCCGGGATTCCGGTGGGGATGTGCGGAGAGGCAGCGGCGGACAAACGGCTTATTCCGCTCCTTGTCGCATGGGGCCTGGATGAATTTTCCATGAGCGCATCTTCTGTCTTAAGAACACGGAAATTGATTTTATCGCTCGACAGAGGTAAATTAAAGGAGATCGAAGAGAAAGCGATGAGCTTTGCCACGGAAGCAGAGATCAGATCTTATCTCGAAAACACGATCGCATAAAGGAGACAGTATGCTGGAAGAACTGAAGAAGAAAGTCTATGAAGCAAACATGATGCTCCCGGAGTATCATCTGGTCACGTTCACATGGGGCAATGTCAGCGCAATCGACCGGGAAAAGGGACTGTTTGTGATCAAACCGAGCGGCGTGGATTACGCGAAAATGAGGCCGGAGGACATGGTGGTCATGGACCTCGACGGGAACAAGGTGGAAGGAAGCATGAACCCTTCTTCCGACACGCCGACCCATCTGGAGCTCTACAAGGCTTTTAAGGAGATCGGCGGGATTGTTCATACCCATTCTCCCTATGCGACCGGCTGGGCACAGGCAGGAAGAGATCTGCCGTGTTACGGAACCACGCATGCAGACTACTTCTACGGCGACATTCCCTGCGCACGGAATCTGACGAAACAGGAGATCGAGGAAGCCTACGAAAAGAACACGGGGCTTGTGATCGTGGAAACTTTCCGCGGGAAAAATCCGGTTCATTTACCGGGCGTGCTCTGCAAGAACCACGGGCCGTTCGCCTGGGGAAAAGATGCAATGGAGGCCGTGCACAATGCGGTCGTGATGGAAGAAGTGGCAAAAATGGATCTCTATACGGAGATCGTGAACCAGAAGGCGGACAGGACGCCGCAGTATATGCAGGACAAGCATTTCTTAAGAAAGCACGGTCCCAATGCCTATTACGGCCAGGGAAACGGCGAAAAATAAAAATCCTGTAATGAACAACAGACTGCAGAATCCAGGCGGATGAGAAGAAATCCTGCCTGGATTTTTTATATATCAAGATGTACCGGCGGATAAAACTTTCCTATGTGCCGCCGGTACATCTTTTTTATCCGGAAATGCAGTCAGAATACCGGTTTTTTATTTGTATACGGCGGGGCCGTAAGGAATACTGTCGCTCCGGGGCCTGCAGTCCGCGCAAAAGGCAGGAGGGGAAGCTTTTATAAAAAATAGGTTAAATATCTTAAAATTGTGACAATTATTGAATAAATATTTAATTTTATTTATAATCCCGTCTTTGACAGTTTTACCCCGAAAAGTACGCAGGAATGCTCTTTCCGGGGTTTTTAAAATGCACAATGTTTTCTATTTTTTAGTGGTACGGAAGATCTTTCTCATTTTCCCGAGCGGT
>Ga0183095_10507_pt3 | contig 37480 bp, 37 predicted proteins | sample BioMet4_FD_130346 | JGI IMG/M metagenome (GOLD analysis project Ga0183095, IMG submission 130346) | Microbial communities from bioreactor (seeded with sewage sludge) at LBNL, California, USA - Biofuel metagenome 4 (v2) (version 3) | ecosystem: Engineered > Bioreactor > Anaerobic > Unclassified ...
TACTGTCATTGATAAAACTCAGGGTTGGGTGTAATTCCCTACCGGCGGTAAACCCCGCGACCCCATATTTGGGAAGGAACTGGTGAGATTCCAGTGGCGACAGTAAAGTCTGGATGGAAGAGTATTCGTTTTTCGTTTCATATTCCCGGAGGTTTATCTTTAGACCTCCGTTTTATTTTGCGGAGGAAGGAGGATAATACCAGTTATGCAGGATTCAACAAAGAAGTTACTTACAACCAGAAACATTGCCAAAATTGCAATTCTATCAGCGATTGCCTTCATTTTGATGCTGATTGAATTCCCGCTTCCGTTTGCACCAAGCTTTTATAAGATGGACTTCTCTGAAGTGGCTGTCTTAATGGGCGGCTTTGCCATGGGACCATGGGCAGCTGTCGTAATCGAAGCATTGAAGATTGTTTTACATTTACTATTTAAGGGAACCATTACCATGGGCGTCGGTGAACTTGCGAACTTCCTGATTGGATGTGCCTTATGTATGCCGGCTGCCTGGATCTATAAGAAACATAAGAGCCGCAGCAGCGCTATCAAAGGAATGGCTGTTGGAACGCTATGCATGACCGTTGCAGGTGTACTGCTGAATATCTTCGTTCTGATCCCAGCCTATGTCGCATTTGCCAACTTCCCATTGGATGCCATTATCGGCATGGGAACACAGATCTTCCCAGCCATTCATGACGTTGTAACATTGGCATTGATCTGCGTTATCCCATTCAACTTATTAAAGGGAATTGTGGTCGGCGTGATCACAACTCTGCTGTATAAACACGTCTCACCACTGCTGCATCGATAAAAATGAGCGCTGAAAAGCGCTTTTTCTTATAAACAGACGTTAACTGGTTTGGCCATTATGGTATAATAAGATGGTTTAGAAGGGATAAATTTATGGCCGGACTATCACGTACAGAAAAATATAAAGATTTAAGATCCCGCCTGCAGGATGATACAGGCAGTGACCTCAGTACAAAAGCTTTAAATCCATATGAGACAAGATTGAATCAGATTGACGCAAATAATTTTGCTGCTCCGGATACTGCCATGGATGATGAACACAGCGCTGCGCATGCAAGAGAAGTCACAAAGGAAATCCCTATCCAGCAGCCTCTGCATCGTACGCAGCATGAACATGTAGAGCCTTCGTTCAACGAAGGATTTAAAGATAATGAAAACTATTCTGCTGCATTCGATAATGATTATCTGAATCAGTATATCCGGGAAGTAAAACAATATAATCTGGAACAGGGAAGTGCATTATCCGATAATACACAGATCAATGTCCTGCGTCAGCTGGAGAGAAATAAGAATGGAGATGCCAGTGATCCATACGCAAAATTTGGCAACAGTCCATTGAATATGCCTAAGGCACCGGCAGAACTGGATACACCAGTTCAGACCGCTGAGATTCCTTTCCAGAAGCCGGTCGTTGAACCAGCACCTGCACCAGTGGTACAGCCAGTGCAGACACCAGCCGCACCGGAAAAGACCGACCCAAGAGCACGGGTGCAGATCATTCATCAAAATGCACCGGTCTCCAATTCACGGAAGACCTTTACCGAGGATCTGTTTGAAAATGATGATGAGATGGACAATGTGCGCAACACCCAGAATCTGACCAAAGAAGACATCATGGCAGAGGTCCAGAACCTGGTGAATGGCACAAAGCAGCAGGATTATTCCACTGCTTCACAGAACACAGGATATGACCGTAACTTTGACGATGAACGTACAGCACGTCAGCAGTTACTGAATGAAACAACACAGATGCGTGCACAGCTGGATGATTATGAAGACAACTTAAATGAGGTCTCCAGCCGGATGCAGCATACCAATAAGATCTTGAACATTGTATTGATTGTATTGATTATTGCATTAGCAGTCATACTTGGCATCGTGATCTATTGGATCGTACTGGCTAAAGGATGAGAAAAATGGCTATAAATATTGCAATTGACGGACCAAGTGCTGCCGGAAAAAGCACTATTGCCAAGCGTTTGGCAAAAAAATTAGGATATGTGCATCTGGATACAGGTGCGATGTATCGTTCTACAGCTTATAAGGCAGTACAGAATCACATCTCATTAGAGGATGAAGCTGCTGTCTGTGAGATGCTGAAACATACCGAAATTAAATTAACTTCCGATGGGAAGGTTTTCCTGGATGGCAGCGATGTTTCATCGGTGATCCGTACAGATGAGATTTCTTTAGCCGCTTCTTCTGTATCGAAGCTGGGACAGGTCCGCAAAGACCTGGTCAAAAGACAGCAGGAGATGGCTGCCGCAAAGGGATTCATTATGGATGGCAGAGATATCGGCACAGTTGTCTTAAAGGACGCTGAAGTCAAAGTATTTATGACTGCTTCCCCAGAAGCACGTGCAAAGCGCAGATATGATCAGAATATTGCAAATCATATTCCGACCAGTGATATCGCAACCATTGCGGAAGAGATTCGACAGAGAGACTACCAAGATACACATCGCGAAAATTCTCCATTAGTAAAGGCGGAGGATGCCGTTGAAATCGATACTTCAAATATGACGATTGAAGAAGTAACAGACGCCATTGAAGCATTGGCAAAGCCTTTTCTGGAAAAGGAGAAGGTATGAAGAATAATGGAATTATAGCGATCGTAGGCAGACCAAATGTAGGAAAGTCTACGATCTTTAATCGTATTGCCGGGCAGAGAGTGTCCATCGTAGAGGACTTGCCAGGTGTGACGAGAGACCGGATCTATACAACTGGTGACTGGCTGGGGAGACACTTCCAGCTGATTGATACAGGTGGTATTGAGCTGGCAGATCAGCCATTTCAGGAAGAAATCCGGGCACAGGTACAGATTGCCATTGATGAAGCAGATGTCATCTTAATGATCTGTGATGGCAAGCATGGCCTGAATGATGATGATAAATACATTGCCGGCATCTTACAGAGATCCAATAAGCCGGTTGTTTTAGGCGTCAATATGATCGATGATGATTCCCGTCTGGTCAATATTTATGAATTCTATGCTTTGGGATTGGGAGATCCAATTGCGGTATCTGGTGCCCATGGTATCGGTATTGGTGATATTCTTGATGCCTGCCTGAACAAGATGCCGGACGAGAATGCCAAGGATGTCGATGAAGGCGTGCATATTGCTGTTATTGGCGAGCCAAACGTTGGCAAATCTTCTTTAGTCAATGCTATCTTGAATGAAGAACGTTCCATTGTCTCAGATATTCAAGGGACAACAAGAGATGCGATTGACACACCATTCAAGCATGATGGCAGACCATATGTCATCGTGGATACTGCTGGTATCCGTAAACGCGGCAAGGTCTATGAGAACGTCGAAAAGTATTCGGTCCTGCGGGCAATGTCTGCGATTGAACGCTGTGATGTTGCACTGTTTTTGATTGATGGTGAACTTGGTATCCGGGAACAGGATAAACATGTGGCAGGGTATGCCTATGAAGCCGGGAAGCCGACAATCATTGTGGTCAATAAATGGGATGCCGTAGAAAAGGATACACATACCATGGCTGCCTTTACCGAAAAGATCCGGAATGAATTTGCCTATCTGTCGTATGCACCAATTATCTTCGTCTCCGCAAAGACTCACCAGAGAGTAGATACAATTGTGCCGATGGTCGATAAAGTGTTTGAAAACAGCACCCGCCGGATTCCAACGAATATCTTGAACCAGGTCATTGCAGATTCACAGGTGACCAATCCAGCGCCGGCACGGAATGGCAAACGGTTCCGTATTTATTACGTAACGCAGGTCACCAACCAGCCGCCAACCTTTGTCTTAAGCTGCAATGATCCAAAGCTGATGCATTTCTCTTATCAGCGTTTCATTGAAAATACATTACGATCTGCCTTTGATTTTGAAGGAACTCCAATTCATATCATTGCGCGTAAGAAGGTAACAGAATGAAGATCCGGATTCTTGGAACAGGCAGCTGGGGAACAGCACTTGCCCAAGTGGCAGCAGACAATGGCAATGATGTTATTATGTGGGGCATCAATGAAGCAGAAGTTCATGATATTGAAGTCAATCATCATAACAGTGCTTTCTTTGATACACCCGTCTCTGACAAAGTCCATGCCAGTATGGATCTAGCGATATTGAAAGATGCAGATATTCTTTTAGTCGCTGTACCTACGATGGCCATGGAAGAAGTCTTAAAGAAAGCCGTTGCGGTGCTTGATCATCCTGTGATCATTATCAATGTTGCCAAGGGATTCCATCCTGTGACACATGAACGCCTGTCAGTTGTCATTGAAAAGATCATTCCAGCGGACAAGCGGACAGCAGTGGTATCCTTGATTGGTCCAAGCCATGCGGAGGAAGTCATTCTGCGTCAATTGACACTGCTCAATGCAGTATCGAACGATGAGGCAAGTGCAGAGAAGATCCAGAAGGTCTTCTCCAATGATTATTTCCGTGTTTATCGGAATACAGATGTCATTGGTGCCGAGACTGGCGTTGCTTTAAAAAATGTCATGGCTATTGCTTCTGGCATCCTGGAGGGATTTGGTCAGGGAGATAATGCAAGAGCCGCATTGATGACGCGTGGACTTGCGGAAATGACCCGTTATGGCATTGCCCAGGGAGCCCGTCCAGAGACGTTCTTAGGACTGGATGGCGTCGGTGATCTGATTGTGACCTGTACCTCACAGCATTCCCGTAACTTTATGGCCGGTTATCAGATTGGCAAAGACGGCAGTGCAGAACGGTTCATGAAGGAAAATAAAAAGACGGTCGAAGGCATCTATGCCTGCAAAGTCATTCATGAAGAATCCATTAAGCAGGGAATTGATATGCCGATTACCAATGAGGTCTATGCAGTTCTGTATGAAGGAAAGAACCCAAAAGAAGCAGTACGGGATCTGATGGGACGTTCCTTAAAAGCAGAATCAAATATGGAATTTTAAAAAAGAGGTTGTGTACTTCCAATTGGAAGTTCCACAATCTCTTTTTGTTATGAGTTCTGCAGCTGCGCAATGGAAAGATCCAAACGGCGCAGTGTTTCTTCTTTGCCTAAGATATGAGCAATTTCAATGGCACCACCTGGTGTGAACTGCATGCCAGTGATTGCCAAGCGCAATGGGAACAAAATGATACCATTCTTGACGCCAAGCTGTGCCGGCAGAGCCAGCAGCTTCTCATGAAGCGCTTCTTCGGAATAATCCTCTTGTTCCGCCAGGACCTTGCGACATTCCTTCAGGGAAGAAAGCGCAACTTCTGGATTTGTCTTCATCTTCTTATTGATATAGAGAGAATTGTCATACGCAGGGAAGGTGTCAAAGAAACCAAGCATTGGTGCGATATCCATTAAGGTATCGGCTCTCTGCTGAACAACCTTGGCTATGGCCTTTTTATCGAAGTCTCCCTTAACAGCTTCATCAATATACGGCTTTGTTAAGTTGTAGTACGTATCAATATCCATTGCACGCAGCCACATGCCGTTGATCCATTTTAACTTTTCTGGGTCAAAGATTGCACCGGAAGTACCGATGTGCTTGACATCAAATGCCTGTACCAGTTCATCCAGGGTAAAGATCTCACGGTCTTCACTTGGGGACCAGCCTAATAATGCAATGTAATTCAGAATGGCTTCTGGCAGATAACCCTTGGCGACTAAATCCTGGAAAGAAGCATCGCCATTCCGCTTGGATAACTTATTGTGCTCATCCTTCATGACAGGCGGGCAGTGGATATAGCGGGGAATATTCCATTCAAAAGCATCATAAATAAGGTTGTACTTTGGTGTCGAGGACAGATATTCCATACCTCTGACAACATCGGTAATGCCCATCATGTGGTCATCGATGACATTCGCAAAGTTATAGGTAGGGAAGCCATCGCTCTTGATCAGGATCTGTTCATCCAGAGTTTCATTCTCAACGGTAATGTGTCCAAAGACTTCATCATCGAAAGAAGTTGTGCCGGTCGTAGGAATTGTCTGACGGATGACAAACTTATCACCCTTGGCAATTCTTGCCTCACACTCTTCTTTGGTCATTAATTTACAAGGATCATCGTACTTAAAAGATTCTCCGCGTGCTTCCTGGAGCTCTCTCTGGGCATTGATCATCTCTTCATCACAGAAACAGTAGTGGGCACCGCCTTTTTCTACCAGTTCCTGCGCATATTTCATATAAATGCCGCTTGCCATTCTTTCAGACTGTACATAAGAACCATAATTACCGCCAACATCCGGTCCTTCATCATGATCCAAATGACATGCCTTTAAAGTCTCATAAATAATATCGGTTGCACCTTCTACTAAACGACCCTGATCGGTATCCTCGATACGGAGGATAAATACTCCATTTGGATCTTTTTTCGCAACTAAATACGCATAAAGGGCAGTACGAAGATTGCCAATATGCATATAACCAGTTGGACTTGGTGCAAATCTTGTTCTAATAGCCATATTCTTTTACTCCTTTGCCTGTACAATTTTACTCTTAAATAGTATTTTAGACAACGAAAAAGGCTCATGTTAACAGCATATATTATGGAAATCATCGTGGAAGGACAAATGAACCTGCCAAATTTTGACGCGGAAATATCGAACAAAAAGTCCTTGCATTGCCCTAAGATTTGGGTATAATAAACAGTGCTGTTGGGATATAGCCAAGCGGTAAGGCAACTGGCTCTGAACCAGTCATTTCGGGAGTTCGAATCTCTCTATCCCAGCCATAAAGATTCTGCAAACTGCAGAGTCTTTTTTTTACCTTCTTTTTAGCATAAAATAAGATTATGAAAACATACTTATCCATGGATGTCGGCAGCTGCAAAGTCAAATACGCAATCATTAATGAAAAGCTGGATGTGATTGAATCTGGTTCCGCTTATTCCATTTTGGATGATAAAGAAAAATTATTTACAATCTTTGCGGATATCGCTAAGAAATATCAGGGTCAGGTCGAAGGAATGACGCTGTCGATTCCTGGAGTCATCGATATGCAGACAGGGTTTGCCTACAGCGGCGGTGTCTTTAACTGGGTCGATCATGTACCGTATGCACAGGAAGTATCAAAGGCGGTTGGCATGCCAGTCGCTGTATGCAATGATGCAAAAGCTGCAGCCTTTGCGGAAATTGGCTATGGGTCTTTAAAGAAGACACAGAATGGTGTTCTATTGATGCTGCTGGGCGGTGGAATTGGCGGTGCGGTAGTGATTGACGGCAGACTTGTGAATGGCAGTCACTATGGTGCTGGTGAGTTCTCTTATATGATGGGGGATTACCGCAACCGAGATGATAATGAAGACATGTTTGCAAGTGCCTGCAGTATGGATGCTTTAGCACAGCTTGTCTCTGCCCGTTGTGAAAAGAAGATGAATGTCTTCCAGATCATGGCAGGACTAGCGGATAAGGATGTCAACGTCATCAGCGGAGTCAAAGATTACTGCAATCGGTTAGCCCGGTATATTTATAATATTCAGTGTGTCGTGGATGCTGAACGGTTCGTTATCAGCGGGACGATTACCGATGAGCCGATGATCATGGATATGATCAATGAGGCAGTCGATGAGACATTCCAAAATGCAAGATTCCAGCGTATCTATCGGCCGGAAATCAAAGATGTCGTATTCCATGATGATGCAAAGCTCTATGGAGCGGTGTATCATTATCGGCAGTTATATGAGGACATTGAATGAATTCCATTGTTTATGAAAAAGAAATGCCTGTCTTTTTGAAGCCGTATTGTGCAGCAGAAGAAATGCAGCGCTTAAAAAAAGTGGATATGAACTGCGGGATGAATTTTACATCAGTCCCGCTTTTTCAAGGTATTGAACCGTATACAAGATATGAGCATTCTGTCGGAGTTGCCTGCATTGTCCATCGCTTTACAAAGGACCCGATACAAACATTAGCTGGTCTGTTTCATGATATTTCGACACCGGCATTTTCCCATGTGATTGATTTCATGCATGGCGATGCGATGAAGCAGGAAAGCACGGAAGAAGAAACACAGAATATACTTGCACATTCGCATGCAATCATGAAGCAGCTCAAGATTGACGGTATCCTTTTAGATCAAGTGTATGATTATCATCGCTATCCAATTGCAGATAATGATCGTCCAAAACTTTCCGCCGATCGACTGGAATATACGCTCAGTGCTGCTATGGACTATGGTTTTGCGTCGAAAGAAGATCTGCAGCCGCTGTATGACGATATTGTCATCGGCGTCAATGAGGAGCAGGAGCGTGAACTGGTCTTTCAGCACGCCAAGCAGGCAACAGCCTTTACGAAGATTGCATTACGAAACGGCAGAGTCTTTACAAGTATCGAAGACCGCTATTGTATGGAAATCCTGGCATGTTTGGTGAAACAGGCCATTGACATGCATGTATTATGTGAAGCAGACTTATATACCAATGAAGAAATAGTAACAGCGAAACTGGCAAACAGTGAGATGCGTCAGGCATGGCAGGCATATCGGTCCATTCAACATGTCATGACATCACCAATGAAACGAGATGGCTGGATCTCCATGCCGGCAAAAAAGCGGTACATCGATCCATATTGTCTGGAAAAGCAAAGCCGAGTGTCACAATATGATGCGGCAATCAATCAAGAAATGAACGCGTTTCTAAATGAGACGGATGAAGAATATATGAAGGGGATCATGAAAGATGGAAAAGAATACAATTGTTGTGGCGAGTACGAATCAAGGTAAGATCCGGGAGTTCAAAGAAATGCTGGAACCAAAGGGATATGTTGTAAAATGCTTGGCTGATTTTCCAGATATGCCAGAGACGGAAGAAACAGGAACGACATTCGAAGAGAATGCTGTGATCAAAGCACAGGCGGTGACTGACCGTTATCAGATCATGGCGATTGCGGATGATTCCGGGTTGGAGATCGATGCATTGGATAAGAATCCGGGCGTGCACAGTGCGCGCTGGCTGGGACACGATACCCCATACGATATTAAAAATCAGAAGGTACTGGAACTGTTAAAGGATAAGAAAGACCGTACCTGCCGCTATGTATGTGCTATTGCGATTACGCGGGTTGGCGAGGAACCGGTCGTCTTCTGCGACACCTGTGAGTGTGTCATTGCCCAGCAGCCAAAGGGCAACAATGGTTTTGGCTTTGATCCGATTGTCTACTATGAACCATATCAGAAGACCATGGCAGAGATGACAAAAGAAGAAAAGAACGGAGTTTCGCATCGTGGCAAAGCAGTAAAGAAATTGGAAGCGTGGCTGGCGAATGAAGCTCACTAAGATTGCTGCCGTCATTGCCGGAATCCTCGTACTTGTCGGCATATTATTGTCCGTCATTTTTACGATTAGTTTTGATCACAGCTTCTATGCCTATGAATACAAGACGTATGGTCAGGCTGAAAAGATTGGCATGTCGGATGAAGACTTGATGAATAGTACAACAACACTCTTAGATTATATTGAAGGAAAACGGGATGATATTGTAGTTGAGGCAACGGTAGACGGAAATACCATTGATGTCTTCAATGAGCGGGAAACACTGCATATGGTCGATGTGAAAGAACTCTTTCAGAAAGCGGACATGGCACGCAATATCGCCTTATGGGGCGGATTGATCCTATTGATCGTGATCTTAGCAAGACATCGGGATGGCTGGCTGAGCCTGTTACGGGATACATACCGCTACAGTCTATTGATCCTAGGCATCTTCATCGGGGCCTTAGGCATCTGGGCAGCAGTGGATTTCTATGATTTCTGGGTAGATTTTCATTATCTCTTTTTTGACAATACGCTGTTCTTCTTAGACCCAAACACAAGCATTATGATCAATATGTTCCCAGAAAATTTCTTCTTTGATCTGGTCTTCCGTATTATTTTAGTTTTTGTCATCATCGCAGTCGTTCTTGGGGTGATGATCCGCTGGATGTATATCTTGAAACAAAGAAAGGTGCTGCAAAATGATTAATGTTGTTTTATATGAACCGGAGATTCCGCAGAATACTGGAAATATCATGCGTACATGCATGGCATTCAACTGCCGTCTGCATTTGATAGAACCATTAGGTTTCTATATGGATGAAAAGCATCTGCGCCGTGCAGGCATGGATTACCGTGATCAGATAGACTATACCGTGTATCCGAACTGGGAAGATTTTAAAGCAAAGAACGAAGGCTCTTTCTATTACGTCACACGCTATGGTTCGAAGACACCTAGTGATTTCAACTATCAGAAAGATGTTGATGAAGGCAAAGATATCTATGTGGTCTTTGGCAAAGAAAGCACGGGCATCGATAAGGAAATCCTGTATCAGAATCTGGACCGCTGTGTCCGTATTCCAATGGTTGAGAATGCTCGTTCCCTGAACCTCAGCAACTGTGTAGCCTTATGTATTTATGAAGTGATGGATCAATTAGGATATCCTGGACTGGCAAGGGAAGAGGTCATTAAAGGACCGGATTTCTTGAATCAGGTGCATGTTCGTGGACAGAAACAATAACGTTGTCTATAATGCGGGAGAAAGCTGGTGAAATAAATGCTGGAGTCAGTGAGTGATCTTGTATCGTTGATTGTCATGATCTTCTGTGTTGTGCTGGGCATTTATTACCTGTATTCTCTGTCGAATCTTCATCGCAGTATTGAACTGAAGAAGAAGGAAGATTTGTATTATCGTCTGCATGAAGAACTGAATGAAGACGAAGAGAAGGATGATACAGGAATTGATTCACCAGACGACTGAGAAGGAGCAGATGGGGATATGCTGCAGGAATGCATGAATTTAAAACCAAATCAAAAAGCAGAACGTCCATATTCGGATGGTCTTCGTTTAGGTGATTATATTTGGATCAGCGGACAGCTTCCTCTGGACTTAAAGACAGGGAAGATTGTGGAAGGCGGCATGAAGGAACAGACTACACAAGCAATGAAGAATATCTGTGAAGTCTTAAAGAATTATGAACTGTGCATGGAACATCTCATGCGGGTCACTATCTATATGACAGATATGTCGCAGTATGAAGTGATGAATGATGCGTATGCATCGTGCTTTGAAGATGTCTTTCCGACCCGCAGTGTAGTTGGTGTCTCTTCCTTGCCGTATGGCGCATTGATTGAAATTGAAGGATATGCGATGGATACACGGGCATTGGAAGTTCTGTGCAGCGGGGAAGAATGCTGCGAAGAAGAAAGTGGATGCTGTGTACTTGGGGAAAAGAAATGAATGTTCTATTGATGAAGGGAACGGCGAAAGGGTGCGTTCTTTGCGATGAGCAGGGCAAGGAAACAAGTGTCGCAAAACGGCCGGAGGTCCTCTTAGCAGAACGGTGCATCCAGAATGGCTGCACCATGGAAGGACGCGAGAAGGCCTTCCGCATCTTGACAAACAGCAGTCAAAAGGCAGCTGTCTTAGTGAATGAGCATCACCAGGAACTCTGGTTTCCGACTTTGTCACGGACATGTGATACCTGTCAATGGATCTCTTATTTCCATGTGGTAAAAGCATTTGCGGCAGCCGACAGTACCTGTGAAATCTTATTTGATACTGGAAAAAAAGAAACCGTGAACTGCAGTGTGCGTACGATTCAGAATCAATTGAAGAGATGCCGTCTTTTTCTGCAGAAAATCAATGAAAACTACTGAAAAAAACCAGTAAACATGGTATTATCATGGGGCTGGCTTTTTTAGAGGCTTGTATGACAAATATGAAGGAAAAAGAAATGATTAAATTCAATCATGAAGATATTGGCGAGATCATAATGATCGTTCTTTCGGCGATGATCTATTCAGTCGGCATGAATATCTTTGTACATTCGGGAAACTTATTTCCAGGCGGCTATTCTGGAATTGCCCGTCTGTTATCCTTGTTGAGTGAGGATACGTTCCATATCTCATTCTTATCGTTCTCTGTGTTCTATTTCAGTATGAACATTCTTACGACCTTCCTAGTATGGAAACGAGTCGGTCATAAATTTGTTTTATACAGTGTACTGTGGTTCACGTTGACATCTGTCTTTACCAGTATGATTCCGTATTATCAGATGACTTCCGATCCACTTCTGATCTCGGTCTTCGGCGGATTGGTCAACGGATTTGCCATTGGCATTGCCTTACGCAACAACGCCAGTTCCGGCGGCTCCGATTTTATTGCGATTGATCTGTCAGTCCGTTTGAACCGTCCTACTTGGAACTATATCTTTGCCGGAAATGCAGTTGTCCTGTTCATTGCTGGCTGGAAGTTCGGCTGGAACCAGGCATTGTATTCCATCATCTTCCAGTATGTTTCCAAGGAAGTTGTCAATTCCATGCATCAGCGCTATAAGACAACACGTGTTCAATGTGTAACAGACTATCCGGATGAGATCTCCAATGCGGTCTTCCATGCCTGCCGCCATGGCATTACCCGAATCCCATGTGAAGGGGAATACAGTCATAAGGGACATTCCTTACTGCTGATCACCATCAATACATATCAGCTGCGGGATGTCATTGAAACAGTCCAGACAGTTGATCCGCATGCCTTTATCACGGTGAACAGTGTTGACCGTGTCGTTGGAAATTACTATCAGAAACCGCTTGATTAAAGCGGTTTTATAAATGTTTTCATTGCATCAATCATAGAATATCTTTATGATAAAGTAGGTTTCGTAATTTGAAAGGAGGTGGTTCTTAATGAGTGACACTGGTAATTTGTGCCAAATCAGCGGCCCGCGATTGTGCGGCGTTAAAAACATTAAGAAACATCCCAAAGGAGAATTACGATGGAAGAAAAGGATGAAAAGGCTCTAGAGACTTTTAGAGTACTTTTAAAAGAAAAGAAATTTACTGCTCTCCGTGGTATGGCACAGAACATGAATGAAAGTGATCTTGCGGTCATCATGGAGGAAATGGAAGATGAGGACATGTTAAAAATGTTCCGTCTTTTCCCAAAGGATTTAGCATCCGATGTGTTTTCACAGCTGGAGAGTGATTCCCAGCAGTATATCATTACATCATTATCAGAGAAGGAAGCAGGCATTGTGATTGATAACCTGTATTCGGATGATGCGGCAGACCTGCTGGAAGAAATGCCGGCCAATGTCGTAAAACGGATCCTTGCCAATGCAAGACCGGATACCCGGAAAGATATCAATCATCTTTTACAGTACCCGGATGATTCGGCCGGATCCATCATGACCGTTGAATTTGTTGATTTAAAGACAGATATGACAGTCAATGATGCGATGAATAAACTGCGCAAAGTCGGCATGGATTCTGAGACAATCAATATCTGTTATGTACTGAGCGATACCCGGAAGCTGGTCGGTACGGTTGCATTGCGTTATCTGATCTTGAATAATTGCGATGATAAGATTGGCGACATCATGCATGAAGATGTTGTCTCCTGTACAACTTCAACCGATCAGGAACATGTTGCACAGATCTTTAAAAAATATGACTTTACTGCCTTGCCGGTCGTTGATACAGAGAACCGTATGGTCGGTATTATTACAGTCGATGATGTCATGGATATCATGGAACAGGAAGCGACCGAAGATATTGATAAGATGAATGCCATCATTCCATCCGACAAGCCATACTTAAAGACGAGTGTCTTTGAGACATGGAAGAAGCGGATCCCATGGCTGTTATTGTTAATGATTTCGGCAACCTTTACGGGTAAGATCATCACTGGATTTGAAGATGCTCTGAGCAAGGTCGTCATTTTGACGGCATATATACCAATGCTGATGGATACCGGCGGCAATGCCGGCAGTCAGGCATCTGTTGAAGTGGTCCGTGGTGTTTCTTTGGAAGAAATTCATTTCTCCGACTTCTTAAGAGTCATCTGGAAGGAACTGCGTGTCGGTGTGTTATGCGGCATTACTTTAGCGGCTGCTATCTTCCTGAAGTGTGTCTTCTTTGACGGCGTCACTTCACAGGTTGCCATGGTCGTATGCTTGACCGTCATCTGTGCAGTCTTCTTCTCCAAACTGATCGCCAGCACCTTAGTTCTGGTCGTCAACCGCATCGGCTTAGATCCTGCCGTGGTCGCATCTCCAGTCTTAACGACCATCATTGATGCCTTATCACTGCTGATCTACTTTACAATTGCGACAAGCATGCTGCACATATAAAAAACGGCTGAGCCGTTTTTTTGTTTGTTTACTTCTCGGAAATTTCCATACCGATGGCATTCTGGACTTTTTCCAGTTCGACTTTGGCAATTGCACTTGCCTTAGCAGCACCGTCTTTCAGCGTTGTCTCGATGATGCCAGAAGTCTGGATCTCATTGTATTTTGCCTGGATCTCTTCCAGCAGGCTGCAGACACTGTCCGCAACTGCCTTTTTAAAGTCTCCATAGCCTTTGCCTTCAAATTCCTTTTCTATCTCATCAAATGGTTTTTCACCATTCAGGGAAGAGTAGATCTGCATCAGGTTGGAAACACCTGGCTGATTGACAGGGTCAAAGTGTACATGCGCCAGATTATCGGTAACGGCACTCATGACCTTTTTCCGAGCTGTTTTAAGATCATCTAAGAGATAGATGCATCCTTTGTTTGTTTCATCAGATTTAGACATCTTCTTTGTTGGATCAGAAAGGGACATAATGCGTGCGCCGACCTTGGCAACCAATGGTTCTGGGACCTTGAATAATTCACCATAGCGGTGGTTCATCCGCAGGGCAACATCTCTTGTCAGCTCAACATGCTGCTTCTGGTCTTCACCAACCGGGACATAGTCTGGAGAATACAGCAGGATATCTGCTGCCATCAAAGCAGGGTAGGTATACAGTCCACCAGAGAGATTGGTCTCTCCCTTGGCCTGCTTATCCTTGAACTGGGTCATCCGGTTCAATTCTCCCATATATGTATGACAGTTCATGATATAGCCGAGCTGAGCATGTTCCATGACATCTGTCTGCAGGAAGATGGTCGCTTTCTTTGGGTCTAAGCCGCAGGCAAGATACAGAGCGACACAGTCTCTCAGGTTCTTCTTCAATTCTTTTGGATCCTGCGGCACAGTGATGCAGTGCAGATTGGCAATGAAGGCGAATACTTCATATTCATCCTGATACTCGACAAAATGACGCAGGGCACCAATGTAATTTCCTAAATGAAGCTGACCGGTAGGCTTGATTCCAGATAACATTCTTTTCATAGTAATTCCTCCTAAATAAAAACGTCCCTTTCCTAATGAAGGGACGCAAAGAGACATTTCATGCGCGGTACCACCCGACTTATTCTCTGATCAGAGAATCGCTTTTCAGGATAACGGACTGCCCGGGTAATGGCTACGCAGGCTCCAACCCGTACCTTTCTGTCAATGGTTTCCACCAGCCACCATCTCTCTAGAAACAACTAAGGTACTTCGCACCTGCCAATTACTGCTGTTATTCTAAGATGTTTTCCAAGGAATTTCAACAAGTATGAACTATTGACGAACATGATATAATACAAAGCAGGAGGAAAATATATGATCGTTGTATATACATCCCCGGGATGTGCAAGCTGTCGAAAAGTCAAACAGTGGCTGAAGGATCGTGATCTGAAATATGTTGAGAAGAACATCTTTAAGACACTGCTGAACGATAACGAAATCAAGCATTTACTGATGCGGAGTGAAAATGGATCGGATGATATTATCTCAAAGAGATCAAAGATCATTCAGGAATCCGGCGTCGATATCGATTCGATGAAGACCGATGAACTAATTCAGTTCATCAAGAAGAACCCAAGTGTATTGAAGAGACCAATCATTATTAATGAGAAGAGTTTCCAGGTCGGTTATGATGAGGAAGAAATTGGTGTCTTTGTACCGAAGGAACTTCGGGCACTGGCATCGGATAATTGTTCGGAAGACTGCCCTAATTTCAAGGCTTGCGGACAGGTGCACAAGGAAGGTATGGAAAAGGAAGCTTAATGCTTTCTTTTTTCATTATTCGGGTATAATAGATACTGCTATGAAAAAGAAAATATTAGTTGGGCTGTCTGGCGGGGTAGATTCCGCAATTGCTGCGTATATATTAAAGGAGCAGGGGTATGATGTGACCTGCGCTTTTATGCGGAACTGGGATTCCATGGCAAATGATGATTTTGCCGGAAATCCGACCATTGATGATGCCGTATGTCCACAGGAACAAGATTACAATGACGCAAAATCCGTTGCGGATAAGTTAGGACTGCCGCTGCTTCGTATCGATTTCATTAAGGAGTACTGGGATGATGTCTTTAAGGTATTCTTAGAGGAATACAAACATGGCAGAACACCAAATCCAGATATTCTATGCAACCGGTATATCAAGTTTGATTCCTTTGTGAAATTTGCCCAGTCAAAGGGCTTTGACACTTTGGCAACAGGTCACTATGCAAAGATGGGGGAAGAGAACGGCAGACCGGTCTTAATGAAGGCGGATGACCGCAATAAGGATCAGTCATATTTCCTGACGGAGATCCACCGGGAAGTCTTAGACCATGTCATGTTTCCACTCGGAAATATAGAAAAGCCAGAAGTACGCAGGATTGCGGCGGAACTGGATCTTTCCATTGCGAAAAAGAAGGACAGCACTGGTATCTGCTTTATTGGGGAACGTCATTTCCGTGAATTCTTAAGCAATTATCTGCCGATGAAGCCAGGTAAGATCATTAACGTTGCCAATCATCAGGTTGTTGGGGAACACCAGGGTGTTCTTTATTACACGGTTGGTCAGCGCAAGGGCTTGGACATTGGCGGCATTGGACCGTTCTATGTCATTGGCAAAAATGTTGAAAAGAATGAACTGTATGTTACCGATGAGGAACATCAGGACTGGCTGTATTCTGACAGCTGTTTGGTCACCGGTGTCAATTGGCTGGCAGACCGTACATTCCCATTGCAGGCACATGCGAAATTCCGTTATCGTCAACAGGACAATGATGTTGAAGTCACCGTCAATGAAGATGGTACTTTGACTTGTTCCTATCCAGAATTGATCCGTTCCGTGACGCCAGGGCAGGAAGCGGTCATTTATGATCATGATGTTGTCATCTGCGGCGGCAAGATTGAAACGGTATATCGGAAGGGGAACAATCTCTTAGAAAGTATTCAGAGAGAAGCAGATGGTCAATGAAGTCATCTCGAAAAAGAAGCGCATTGCACTGCTGCTGACTTACTTTGTTGGATATCTTTTTGTCTTTCAGCTGTTGATTGAAGGCGCTGTCTATACGAAATTCGGTTCGACAGGACTGATCTTGTCAGATGCGCTGGCAAATGCATTTATGCTTGTCTTTTTTGTGTATCTTCTTAACGACTGGCTGAGCAAACAATGGCAAATATTCCTGCAGAAAGAGCAGCGTTCTTTACGCATCATTGTCTATGGATTCCTTGCGCTGCTTGCAGTGACCATTCTATTTAGTTTATGTATTGCTGGTCCATTGCACTTAAGTGAAGCCGAGAATCAAGTCAATAATGAAACAATGATGGGTTTTAATAAAATTGGTTTCTTGTTTTTATCACTGATGATTGCACCGTTTGTAGAAGAAATTGTCTTCCGGGGATGCATTTATCATCCCATCGGCCAGAAATGGGGCATGCTTGCAGGAGCACTTTTATCCGGTCTGATCTTTGGCCTTCTGCATATTGGTGCTTCGGTGTCGATGGGCAACTGGACCAATGTTTTATATATCATTGATTACGGTATGTGCGGTGTGGTGCTGTCCTATGTTTTTGGCAGAAGTGATTCTATCTGGACATCCATTATTGTCCATGCATTATTCAATCTGTTCGGTGTATTGACCATGCTTTAAGAAAGGAGCAAATGTGGAAGAGAATGTAGTGAAACTCAATGGCAAGTTTACATATATCCTCTATCACAATGAGGCTTCTTTTTATACGGTCGGAAAGTTTCTGATTAACGATGATCTGGAAAAGCAGATCACTGTGACTGGAATGCTGCCAGATGTACAGGTGGATATCCTATACAATATTTATGGCAAATATATTGAGCATCCGAAGTACGGCATGCAGTTCCAGATTGAGACCTATGAGAAGCCGCTGCCGAATGATAAAGAATCGGTGATCCGCTATCTTTCCAGCATCCAGTTCGAAGGCATTGGCCATAAAACGGCAGAACGGATCGTAGATACCTTGGGAGAAGACTGTCTTGCCCGCATCAAGGAAGATGAAGAAATCTTGAAGACGGTGCCGAAACTGACGCCGAAACATATCCAATCGATCCATGATGGACTGACAAAGGAAAATGAAGGACTGGAAGAACTGGTACGCTTTTTAAATGTCCATGGCATCGGCATCCGCAACCTGGTCCGCTTGAATCAGACGTATGGTAAAGATGCTTTACAGAAAGTCAAAGAGAATCCATATCGTGTCATTGAAGAATGTGACGGGTTTGGTTTTGCGACGGCAGATAAGATAGCGATGTCCTTAGGTTTTGCCAAAGATGATGAACGCAGACTGTATGCATACTTAGTCGCGTTGACAATGGATTTATGTATGGTCAATGGCGACAGCTATGTACGCTTGGAAGCCTTGGAAGAACGGTTCCTGAAGAAGACCAACGGAATGGGGGACTTCAATGAACTGCTACAGGAAGCAATACTGAAGCGTTCCTTGATTCAGGAAGAGGATCGTATTTACCCCGTATCGCAGTATGACAGCGAAACGTATATCGCTAATTTTTTATCCCAGTTTCCCTACAGTGAACTGGAACCATGTGAAGAAACGTATGTACATCAATACCTCGAAGCAATGGAGAAGGATGTACAGATTTCTTATGATCCAGCGCAGGTACAGGCAATCGATGCGCTCTTTCAAGAGCCCGTGACCATCATGACAGGTGGACCGGGTACTGGGAAAACAACGGTCGTTCGGGCAATGGTAACATTGTTCCATCTGCTGTATCCATCGTCTACGGTTGTCTGTGTTGCTCCAACGGGCAGAGCCGCAAAACGTCTTGCAGAATTGACCGGTTCTTCTTCCGCAACCATCCATAGCCTGCTGCAGTGGGACTTAGAATCCAATCTTTTTGCGCGGAATGAAGAGAACCCGATTGAAGCAGATCTATTGATTGTCGATGAGTTCTCAATGGTCGATGCATATCTTTTCAGCAATCTTTTACGGGCATCCCACAATGTGAAAAAGATCTGTATCATTGGGGATGAAGATCAGCTGCCATCTGTGGGACCAGGGTCAGTCTTACGTGATCTGATTGGGTGTGAACAGTTCCCGGTCATCCGCCTGAATCATATTTATCGTCAAAAGTCAGGTTCCGATGTCATTGCACTGGCGCATGCGATCAATGAAGGAAATGTGAATCTGGAAGAGTACAACAATGATGTTGCCTTCTTCCCATGCAGTGAATATGAGATCAAGAAAAATGTTCTGAATGTAGTCAATGGTGCCATTGAAAAAGGGTATTCGATTGAAGATATCCAGGTTGTTTCACCGATGTATAAAGGCAGTGCGGGAATTGATGTGTTGAACAATGCTCTGCAGGAATACTTCAATCCAGCTGCTGGGAATAAAAAGGAAATCAAAGTCGGCTATATGACATTCCGCGAAGGAGATAAGATCCTGCAGCTGAAGAATCAGCCGGATGATGATGTCTATAATGGCGATATTGGCATCTTGGTCGAGATTGTAGATGCCAGTGAAAGTGAATCCCATAAGCCGACCCTTGTCGTAGATTTTCAGGGAAACTTCGTGGAATACGGTCAGGATGCGTACCAAGTGATTACGCTTGCCTACTGTATCAGTATCCATAAGTCCCAGGGATCAGAATACCCGATTGTCATCATGCCGTTTGCACATGCTCATGGTCGTATGCTGCAGAAGAAACTGATCTATACTGCTGTGACACGGGCAAAGAAAGCTCTGGTCATGCTGGGAGATGAAAAGACATTTGAGCGCGGCATTGAGACGATTGACTATCATCCTCGGATGACGACCTTGCTGACACGCATTCAAAAAGCGATGAAACCTGGCTTAGAATGACGGAAAGTGCCAATTCTTAGTAATTGAAGTATAATAATTGCGTTGTTTTGTTTGGAAGGAGTATGCATGAAATTTACGGAACTCAGTATCAATGAATATGAAGAATTTGCGACACAGGCTGCCGGCAGATACTATCTGAACAGTTCAAAGATGATTGAACTGAAGAAACAGGATCATTGGGATACGTATTATGTTGGCGTCAAGGATGATGACGGCAGGGTGCTGGCAGCGGCAGGCTTCAGTGCCGTACCAGTGTATCGGAAATTCCATTATGGATATGCGCAAAGAGGAATTCTCTGCGATTTTAACAATCATGAATTGACCAGTTTCTTTACGGAGGAACTGAAGAAATATCTCAGCCAGCATGGCATGGCGTATCTGCGGATGGATCCGTATGTAGAATATCAGCAGCTGGATCAGGATGGCAATGTTGTCCCGGACGGCTTTAATCATCGGGCAATGGTGGATTTCCTGGTTTCTCTTGGCTATCAGCATCAGGGCTTTACAAGAGGGGAACTCAAGGGAGATTCGCAGGTCCGTTACATGGTCGTGCTGGATCTTGACAATAAGACCGAAGAACAGCTGATCGATGACTTTGACCCGCATACCCGCCGGAATATCAAACGGGCAGAGAAACTCGGTGTCCAGATCAAAGAACTGGATCCAGATCATTTAGAAGAATTCATGAAACTGATGGAATTCACCAGTGAAAAAAGACACTTCCAAGATCTCGGAGAGTCTGCTTATCAGCGGCAGATCAAAGCTTTCTCCAAAGAGAATGCCAAGGTCATTGTTTCCTACCTGGATATGGACAATTTTCATGCCAGCATCGATAAAGAGCGGGCGCAGGTCAATGCTGAACTGGAAAAGATTGAAGAATTGCTGAAAGAGACACCAGGCGGCACCAAAGCGACCAATCGCAAAAAAGCACAGCTGGAACTGCTGGATCAGATTCAGGCAAGAGAAGATGAGACCAATGCTCTGGAAGCAGAATATGGTAAGATCATCATCCTGTCCGGCGCATACTTTGTCATCTATGATGGGGAAATGTATTATATTGCCTCGGGAAGCTATGATCAGTTCCGGAAGTACAATGGACCATACTTTATTCAGTACAACGCCATCATGGAAGCCAAGCGCAGAGGATGCCATCGGTATAACTTTACGGGTACTTCCGGTATCTTTGATGAGAGTGCGAATGACTACGGCGTCTTTGAATTCAAACGGCGTCTTGGCGGACGGCCGATTGAACTGCTGGGCGAATTCAAGCTCGTCTGTGATCCTGTCATGATGAAGAAGATTGACCGGATTACGAAAATGAAACATCTTTTCCATAAATAAGTGGTTTGGAAAGCACATCTTTTGTGCTAGAATAGTCAAGGAAATCAAATTGAAGATAAGTAGGATCCTGGATCTGCAGTAGAGAATAGACGGCTGGTGAAAGTCTATCAGGGAAAGGCTTCGAAGCTTCTTCATAGAGTGCTTAATACGCAACGTATTCCCGCGTTAAGGGTAATTAAGGTGCATGTCTTTATGACATGAATCAGGATGGTACCGCGTTTCTACGTTCCTGTTGATTTCAGGAACGTTTTTATTTTATCAGGAGGCTAATATATGGCAGAAAAGCAGCTCACAGGAAATCAAGTACGTCAGATGTTCTTAGACTTCTTTAAGTCCAAGGGCAGTATGATCGAACCAGGCGCAAGCTTGATTCCGCACAACGATCCAACATTGTTATGGATCAATGCAGGGGTATCCGCATTAAAGAAGTATTTTGACGGTACCGAGAAGCCTGCATGCAACCGGATCTGTAATGCACAGAAATCCATTCGTACCAACGATATCGAGAATGTAGGCAAGACCGCACGTCATCATACATTCTTTGAAATGCTTGGCAACTTCTCCATTGGTGACTACTTCAAGAAAGAAGTCATCCCTTGGGCATGGGAATTCTTGACCAGCCCAGAATGGATCGGATTTGATCCAAAGAGACTGTATGTTACGGTCTATCCAGATGATACCGAAGCGTATGATCTTTGGGTGAAGGTCGGTATGATTCCATCCCATATTCATAAGTCCGATGATAACTTCTGGGAGATTGGCAGAGGACCAGGCGGACCAGATACGGAATTGTATTATGACCGCGGCGAAAAGTATGATCCAAACCATATCGGTGAAAAGCTGTTCTTCGAAGACATGGAGAACGACCGTTATGTCGAGCTCTGGAATATTGTCTTCTCACAGTATGACTGCAGACCTGGTGAAATGCCAAGAACACAGTATAAGGAACTGCCGCAGAAGAATATTGATACTGGTATGGGCTTAGAGCGTCTTGTATGCATGATCCAGGATGGGGAAACAAACTTTGATACAGACTTGTTCCTGCCGATCATTCACGCAACCGAGAAGTACGCAAAGCATTCTTACGATGAACCTGAATATAAGATGGCTTATCGTGTCATTGCCGACCATATCCGTACAGTAACGTTTGCCATTGCGGATGGTGCAATGTTCTCGAATGAAGGCAGAGGCTATGTCTTAAGAAGAGTCTTAAGAAGAGCTGTCCGCTATGGTATTAAGCTTGGCATTGAAGGAAGCTTCATGTACAACTTAGTCCAGGTCGTTGCGGATAATATGAAGGACTACTATCCATATGTCGAAGAGAAGGTCGCTTTGATCTCGCAGTTAGTCAAGAACGAAGAAGAATCCTTCCATAAGACATTGGCAAATGGCGAAGAACTGCTGAATGATGCCTTAAAGGCACATGAAGATACAAAGCAGCTGCCAGGTGAAGTTGTCTTTAAACTCTATGATACCTATGGCTATCCAAGAGAATTGACGGAAGAAATAGCACAGGAAGCAGGCTATACGATTGATGCGGATGGTTTTGAAAAGGAAATGCAGGCACAGAAAGAACGTGCTAGAGCTGCCCGTGGAAACAGACAGTCCATGCATGGTCAGTCCAAGGATCTGATGGACTTTACAGAAGAATCCAAGTTCACCGGTTATACCGATTCGCATTCCAAGGGCAAGGTCATTGGCCTGTTCAAGGATGGTGTCAAAGTCGATGAATTGACCGAAGAAGGAGATGTCATTCTTTCTGAGACATGCTTCTATGCGGAGAGCGGCGGTCAGTGTGCGGATACTGGTAAGTTATGGAATGATACCTTTAACTGTGATGTGACAGATGTCCAGAAGGCACCGCATAAGCAGCCTTTACATCATATTGAAAATCTGGAAGGGACACTGCATGTTGGTGATGTCCTGGAAGGAGAATACAACTATGAAAACAGACAGATGACAAGGGCCAACCACTCTTCACTGCATCTGCTGCAGGCAGCTCTGCGTCAGGTCTTAGGAAATCATATTGCTCAGGCAGGTTCTTATAACTGTCCAGAATATGGACGCTTTGACTTCACACATTTTGAAAAGCCAAGCGATGTGCAGTTAAAAGAAGTCGAAAAGATTGTCAATGAACAGATCAACAAAGATCTGCCAATCACGACCGAAGTATTGAATATCGAAGATGCGAAGAAGACAGGCGCAACTGCACTGTTCGATGAAAAATATGGGGAGTTTGTCCGCGTCGTTTCGATGGGAGAGTTCTCCAAGGAATTTTGCGGTGGTACACATGCGTCCAATACAGGAGATCTGGGATCCTTCCGGATTGTTTCCGAAGAATCTGTTGGCTCTGGCATCCGCCGTATTACCTGTGAAACAAAGATGAAGTCCTATGGCTCCTTCAAGAAGGAAGAAGAGTATCTGAATGATACTGCTGCTTTATTGAAGATGAAGAACTGGGAAGGTCTGCAGGAACGGATCCAGAAGTTAATGGAAGAGAATGCAGAACTGAAGAAGCAGGTCAATGAAGCACAGCAGAAGGCGATGAGCGCTGAAGCTGATTCTACGGCAGATCAGGCAGAACAGATCAACGGTCTGAATGTCTTGATTGTAAAGCTGAAGGATGCTGAGAATGGCGGTCTCAAGAATTATGCTGAGACTTTACGCAATAAGATCAGTGAAAGTGTTGTCCTGGTTGCCAATGAAACAAATGGTACAGTAACGTTTGTCTGCGCCGCTTCGAAGGAAGCAATTGCCAAGGGCAAGAAAGCCGGCGATATTGTTAAGGCAGCTGCACAGTTGTGCGGCGGCAATGGCGGCGGACGTCCGGATATGGCTCAGGCCGGCGGAAAAGATGTTGCGAAGATCGATGAAGCTTTAGCTGCTGCAAAGGCATTGATTGCACAATAAATCAAAGAGAGCATTTCGCTCTCTTTCTTTTGGAAAAACAGCGCTTTATTCTATACAATTTCAGCGCTTAGGCATAAAATAAATGTATCAAGAAACGAGGTATAGAGATATGGATATGAATACAAATCACGATGCGACAGAGACCGTAAGCTTCAATGCGGAAGAAGTCAGAAGAGAGAACATACACGAAGTATTAAAGCATGTAGAAACGGCGTTAAATGAACGTGGATACAATGCCATTAATCAGCTGGCCGGATATCTGATTTCCAACGATCCTGCCTATATTTCTTCACACAACAATGCAAGAAGCATCATTCAGTCGGTAGAACGTCATGAGATCATTGAAGAGTTGGTACGTTTCTATCTTGAGGAACATAAGCAATGACAAAGTACCTCGGACTGGACCTGGGCAGTGTAACCTGCGGGGTCAGCTGGAGTGATACTGGTTTTATTGCTGGTACAGTGAAAACAATTCGTTTTCAGCCAGACGATTACGATTCGGCATTAGATCAAATCTTAGAGTTCATTGCCGAACGCAGACCGGATCAAATTGTATTAGGACTTCCTTTGCTGGAAAATGGAGATGCGGCAGAACGGGCGCAGATCTGCATGGAATTTGGCAAACAGCTGGAAAAGGAAGCGGGGATTCCGGTATTTCTGCAGGATGAGAGAAATACGACCCAGGAATCGGAAGCGGTCCTATTGGACTTTGATATATCCCGCAAGCATCGAAAAAAGAAGATTGACCAATTGGCAGCAGTAGCTATCTTACAGCGCTATTTGGATACACAAGTCAAATAAAGGCGCTGAAATACGCCTTTTGTTTAGGAGAAAAAATATGGAAGAAAGCAATCGCATGACAATTACTGACGAAAGCGGTCAGGAAAGAGAAGTAGAGATCATCCTTACTTTTGATGATGAGAGCGGACAGAGTTTTGTCCTGTTCCAGGATCCACAGGATCCCGAAGATAACGTCTATGCCTATAAGTATGATGAAGATGGAAATATGAATGAAGTCACAGACGAAAAGGAATGGGATATGTGCCAGGAAGTCTTAGGTGCATTTATGGATGAGGAAGCCGACGATGAGTGAAGCTGATATCGCTGATACCGAACAGACGGAAGTCATCCCACAGGCGCCGAAAAGAAAAAGAAAAAAGAAACCAAGATGGGGAAGAATCATTCTTTTAATCGTGATTCTTTTCTTATTGATCATCGGCGGAGTTGTATTGCATATTCGCAATGCACTGCAGCCGGTACAGTCGAATAGTGAAACAGTATCCTTTACGATTGCTGAGAATACTTCTTCAAAGCAGATTTGCCAGAATTTAGCATCGCAGGGCATCGTTAAAGACGGTACACTTGCTTACTATTATGTAAAGATCAACGACTTGTCCAACTTTAAAGCGGGAGATTTCACTTTAGATAAGAGCTGGACCTTGGATCAGATCTTTACGACATTAAATGACAGTGCTTCGATTGATGCCAATTCTGCAAAGGTCACCATTATTGAAGGTGACTGGGCAAAAGATGCGGCAGCAAAGTTTGCGAAGAATACGAATGTCACTTCGGATGAACTGCTTGCCTTATGGTCCAATGAAACATGGATCAAGTCTGAGATGAGCAAGTATCCGTTCTTGACAGATGAGATGTTCAACAGCAATGTACGCATCTATCTGGAAGGCTACTTAGCACCGGATACGTATATCGTAGATAAAGAGACCACCGCGGAAGAGATTACGGAAAAGATTTTAGATCAGACGTTAGCGGTCTATCAGAAGAATGAAACGGCAATCAAGAACAGCAAGCTTTCTGTTCATGAAATCTATACGCTGGCTTCCATCGTGCAGTATGAAGGCGGCGGAGATGAAGAGACTTTAAAGAATATTGCTTCGGTCTTCTACAATCGTTTAAATATCAATATGGCTCTGCAGTCTTCTGTCACCGTATGTTATGCAATTGACTTTGATAAGCAGGCAGACAACTGGCAGGCATGTGAATTCAACAGTGATTTCGATTCTCCATACAATACCTATAAGAATACAGGACTGCCGCCAGGTGCAATTGAAAATGCGGGCGAAGCAGCATTGAATGCGGTATTAAATCCAAACGATACCAATTACCTGTACTTTATGGCAGAGGTCAAGACCGGCAAGGTTTACTATGCATCTACGTATGAGCAGCATCTGCAGAATATTGCCGATCATCCAAACAACTGATGAAAGAGACATCGTGTGGATATTTGATCCAGGATCATCGCTGGCTGATGCTGTACCGCAACAAGAAGCAGAATGATCTGAATGCAGGAAAATGGATTGGCATTGGCGGCAAGCTGGAACCAGGCGAAAGTATGCTGCAGTGCATGTCCCGTGAAATCAAAGAAGAAACGGGATTAATTGCAGAACAACTGGAATTACGTGGAATTGTATCCTTTGAATATGAAGATGCAGAACCGGAGAAGATCTATGTGTATACGATTGAACGATTCTCTGGCGAAATGAAAGAATGTGACGAAGGAACGTTGCAGTGGGTGGATGAGAGTGATATATTATCGCTTGACTTGTGGGAAGGCGATAAGATCTTCTTAAAACGTCTGCTGCAGGGAGATCATCATACATTCTGGTACGTCTTGTCTTATGACAAGAACGGAACATTCATAAAATCAGTAGAGAAGGAGATTACAAACAAATGAGTAAGCCATTGATCATCGGAATTGCGGGAGGAACAGCGTCTGGAAAGACATCGATTTCACGCCACATCAAGGAGACCTATTCGGATGTGACATCGGTATTGATCATCCGTCAGGATGATTATTACAAGAATCAGTCTGATTTACCGATGGAAGAAAGAGTCAAGACGAACTATGACCATCCGGATGCCTTCGACAATGAGCTCTTATTGTCCCAGATCCACGATTTGATGAACGGCAAGACCATTGATAAGCCGACCTATGACTTCGTTAATCACACTCGAAGCGATATCACTGAAATCTGTTACCCATGTGATGTGCTGATCCTGGAAGGATTGTTTGTCCTGGAAGACCCAAATATCCGCGATATCCTGGATGTAAAAGTATTTGTGGATACCGCTGCGGATATCCGTTTTATCCGCCGTTTATTGAGAGATGTCAAGGAAAGAGGACGCACCATGGATTCTGTCATTACGCAGTATACGAATACCGTACGGCCAATGCATGAGTCCTTTATTGAGCCTTCGAAGAGATATGCCGATATTATTATCCCGGAAGGCGGCGAAAATAAGGTCGCAATTGACCTTTTGACAACAAAAATCAGTAGCATCATTAACCACACAATGATATAATTGGCAACGTAAAGGAGTAAATAACAATGTCAGAAAGCAATGTATTATATGTAACCGAAGAGGGTCTGAAGAAGTTACAGGATGAATATAACAATCTTGTCCATGTCGTAAGAGAAGAAGTCAAGGCAGAACTTGCCGAAGCTCGTTCCCAAGGTGACCTTTCCGAGAACGCGGATTATGATGCCGCAAGAGAAAAGCAGTCCGAAGTAGAATCCAGAATCGCAGAATTGGAAAATATGCTGCAGCCTGGACACTATGAGATCATCAATACAAAGAAGAGCGGCAAGAAATCCGTTCATATCGGTTCGACCGTTGAACTGGAGTTCTTAGATACCAAGGAAAAGGCACAGTATACCATCGTTGGTTCGACTGAAGCAGATCCGTTAAATGGCAAGGTCTCCAATGAAACTCCATTGGCACAGGCAATCCTGGATTCCAAAGTTGGCCAGGAAGTCGAAGTCAACACAAAGAAGCCTTACAAAGTTGTTATCATCGATATCAAGTAATCTCAGAGAAATCTGAGATTTTTTTTGCGAAAGAGACTGCGTACTGCATATATAGGTGCAGGAGGTTGTCTATGAAACGTTTGATTCTCGTCGTTCTGCTGTTTTTAGCAGCGGGCCTGATTGATCTGAAACCAATCAATCTAGAAGAGGCACAAAGCAAGAATATCAAAGTGTTTGTTGAAGGAGCAGTACAGAATCCAGGGTATGTCCGGTTAGAAAAATATGCCTGTGAACAGGATGCCTTGAACCAGGCAGTACCACTTGCCAATGCAGATCTCAGCGGCATCAATCCAATGACGATTTTGAAAGACAAAGATTACATTAAGATACCGGTAAAAAAAGCAGAGAGCGAGGCTGTAAAGGTATCCATTAATCATGGCACGATAGAAGAATTGAGCACTTTACCGGGAATTGGGGAAGGGACAGCCGAAAAGATCATTGCCTATCGTAACGAAAAAGGCCTGTTTCAGTCCTTGGAGGATCTAAAACAAGTCCATGGCATCGGCGATGCGAAGTTTGAAAAGCTTAAAGATCAAATTACCCTATAAGGGACTGGCGGAGAACCCAATTCTTTTCTTGTTTGTATTCTGTCTGTTTTCTCTGTGCCGGCAGTATTTCTTATGGATCAGTCTTTTGTTATGCACAGTATTTTGGTATCTGCGTACAAAAGATCATTCATGGATCCTGGTTGTGGGACTGCTGTTATGCTCGGCTGTACCGCGCTACAGCACCTCGTATCCAATTATGAGCCATGGTAAAGCAGTGACTGTAAAGAATCATTATGCTGTGCTGGCAGAGGGCAGACAGCGGGTCTTGGTCTATACCGATAATGCTTTAGCAATCGATGGCGAATATGAGATCCATGGCAGTTTTGAAAAGATTGTACCAAGCAAAGGCATTTTTCGCTTTGATACAGGCCGCTGGGCGCACAATATGGGCGCGTACTATAGTATTTCACAGGATGACTGTACTTTGGCTTATGAGCGTCCTACCATCCGTCATATCATCCAGAAGAAAATCGCGTCCATCGAAGAGGACACCGTCAGGCAGCAGCTTGACCATATTCTTTTGAATATTGCGTCCAAAGAAAATGAAACTGACTTTTTAAATGATCATGGCTTCAGTTATGCAGGCATGCTGCTTTTATGGAATGCAATTTTTAAATACTTTATCGAACAGAAAAAACGCAATCGGCTCATGATACTGCTGACCATACTTCTCATTGTCGTGTATCATGCACCGATGCTGCTGGTACAGTCGCTTTTATTCAAGCTTGTTCATTCATGGAAATGGAATACTGCACAGAAGACATCGTTCTGTTTAACGGTCATACTGTTTCTTTATCCTGGGACGTTCTTGAGCCTCAGTTTTCTGATTCCTGCGTGCTACCGCTTATCCTTTCTCATTACAAAGAAGCGGAAGAAGACAATCTTTTTCCTGATATTGTGCCTCCAAAGTATCTTTCTCCATCATATGAATCCAGTAGAAATGCTGCTGTATCCCATCAACTTATTTGCCATGGGAATCTTATGGGGCATTGGAATTCTGACGCTGTTTCTGCCATGGCTCCCATTTGGCCAATTTTGTGATGCCTTGAATGCATTGAATTCCTGGGTGAATGTCTTTACGGTCTACGGTTCCTTGCTGGGGCTTGGTTTACCGATGTACTGTCTAATCTGCAGCTGCTTTTCTTCAAAGAAACATGCATTGGAAATTTGGATTGCTGCTTTATTCCTGTTTCAGTACTTGGGTCTGTTCCATCCTTTTAGTGAGGTTACTACGATCAATGTTGGACAAGGTGACAGTATCTTGATCCGGGAACCATTCAACCAAGGGAATGTCTTGATTGATACAGGGAAGCCGAGCCAATGGAATGCTGTAAATGATTATCTTCACAGTAAAGGAATCACTACATTGAATACACTCGTCATAACACATTCGGATGATGACCATGCTGGCAATATGGATGCAGTCATTGCTCAATACCATCCCAAACAGATTGTTACTTCCTATCAGGAAGAAATCATCAGTCATCAAATGGTCTTTTATGATATCAATACGATTCAAAATGATGATGAAAATGAAAGCAGTATAGTTTTAGCTATGCAGATGAATGGTTTAAAATATCTTTTTATGGCAGATGCAGACAAACAAACGGAAGAGGCTATTGCCCTAAAGTATGATTCTCTGCAGTGTGATGTACTGAAATTGAGCCACCATGGCTCGAATACAGGTTCCTGCATCCGTTTCCTTGATACGGTACGTCCGCAGATTGGGCTGATTTCCAGTGGTGCATACCAGATCTATCATCATCCCAGCCCAGAGACCATTCAACAGCTGATGAAACGCCATATTTCTTACTTTGATACGAAAGAGACTGGTGATATTACAATTCTCGCAGGACCCGGAATGAATTTCCTGATTACGAGTGACGGTAAACTTGGTATAATAAGGGCACGATGAGCGTATATTTATACAGCGGTAAAGATATTTACCGCATGGAAAAAAACTTAAATGATCTTCTCAAAAAGAACGAGATTGATAAGGAACATACCGTTTCGTTTGATGGCTCGGATAAGAAGAACTTCCGGTTAGAGGCTGCTCTGATTGAATGCGGTTCTTTTTCGCTGTTTGATGAAGAGAACAAAAAAGCTGTTATTGTAAAGAATCCATACTTTTTGACATCAAAATCCGGCAAAGACACTGAAAAGGTCTTAAAGACAGATTCCGCTTCGGTAAAAAGCAGAAAAGAAAAAGAAGCTGCGAAAAAAGAAGGGGAAATCAGTCTGCTTGAGAATTACTTAAAAGAAGAAAACAAGGATACATCCTTGATTTTTTACTGTGATGCCTTTGATGCGGATTCGCGGAAAAAGGAATACAAGTTAATGCAGAAATATGATGTGAAGATCATGAACTTTTCGCAGATGAATGAACGTGATTTTGATATCTATATGAATGAACAGATCAAGAAGAAGGGCTATCACTTAACGGCAGACGCATTGACCGCTCTTAAGGAACGTATCGATATTGATACCATGAAGCTTCATAATGCATTAGAAAAGATGGATCTTTATGGGGAAAAGGATTTGAATGAAGAAGATATCAAGCATATTGTGCCGATGAATTCTACCGTCAATGCATTTAAAATCTCCAGTATGTTCATTCAAGGCAATCTGAGTGAAGTCATTCAGGCAAAGGAAGAAATGCTTTCCTTCAATTATGACTACACTGCCATGATGTTAATGATTGCTGGACGGATCCGTTCTTTATACAACATGAAGTATCTTTATGAAAGCGGTCTAAGTGAAGACAGTATTGCAGTACGTCTCCACGCGAATCCATGGGCGGTTAAGTTTGGCTTAAAAGACTGTTATGGACTGCCGTCCAAAGTACTGCTTTCGTATCTCAGCCAGCTCGCAGATCTGGACCAAGGCATCAAAGCAGGAACGATTGATCCAAAGGATGGCTTTGAACAGTTCTTACTAACGAATGGAAAGAGATAAACATGCAGGCAATCAGAGAGTTATATAAAATTGGCAAAGGACCAAGTTCATCTCATACATTGGCACCGGAAAGAGCCTGCCGTTATTTTGTGCAGACATTCGGTGCTTTTCCTTGTTATGAAGCAGAACTCTTTGGGTCTCTTTCTTTTACAGGGAAGGGACATCGTACGGATGAAGTCATCAAAGATACATTGCCGGGAGAAACAACGGTCATCTTCTCGCAGAATTGGAATGAAGACTTTCCAAATGGATTCTATTTAAGAGCACTGAATGAAAAAAAAGAAAGGATCCATCAGTGGACGGTATTTTCACTGGGCGGCGGTTCCATACAAATTAAAGAGTGTCCGCTGCATTGGAATGATGAAGTTTACAATGAAACGAATTTAAAAGAAATCCTTGAACTGTGTAAAGCAGAACAGATTTCCTTAACGGATTATATCTATGCACATGAACCAGATTTAAAAGAATATTTAGGCGAGATCCTGCAGGCTATGATTGACTGTGTGGAACGCGGTCTGCATACAGAAGGCATCCTTCCAGGCAAACTGCATATGGAACGCAGTGCAAAACATTTATACATGAGTGCATGCCAGGCGGATGTGAATGATCAGAGAAATATGAAACTGATGGCATTTGCATATGCCGCCAGTGAAGAGAATGCGGCAGGGGATACCTGTGTCACTGCACCTACACTTGGTGCCTGCGGTGTCATGGCTTCCTACATGTATTATGTTGCCAAAGTAATGCAGCTGCCGAAAGATGAAATCATTGATTCCATTGCGGTTGGTGGATTGTTCGGCAATCTGATCAAAGCGAATGCGACGATCAGCGGAGCAGTCGGTGGGTGCCAGGCGGAAGTAGGTGCTGCAGTATCAATGACGGCAGCCAGCTGCGCATATCTAATGGGCATGGGACAGAACCAGATTGAATATGCCGCAGAGATTGCTATGGAACATAATCTTGGCCTGACTTGTGATCCTGTGATGGGATACGTCATGATTCCATGTATCGAACGCAATGCCATGGGTGTATTGCGGGCGGTAGAAAGTGCACAGTTGTCAAAATACATGAGTTCCATCCGAAAGCATCTGATTTCCTTTGACATGGTCGTGAAAACGATGAATGATACAGGGAAGCAGATTCCAATCGAATTAAAGGAGACATCGGAAGGCGGTCTGGCAAAGGAATATGATGACAAAAGATGAATTCTTAGTACATCCATTTCCAGCAGTCTCTGCCAAGGACAGCAGGATATTGATCCTCGGTTCCTTTCCAAGTGTTGTCTCACGGCAGCAGAGCTTCTATTATGCCAATCCCACGAATCGCTTCTGGCGTGTTCTGGAAGAATTATTTCATACGAAGATTGATGACCGAAAACAGTTCTGTCTGGATCATCAGATTGCTTTATGGGATGTCATTCATTCCTGCCGCATTCATGGCTCTTCGGATGCGAGCATCAGCGATGTTACAGCCAATGATATTCAGGGACTGGTCAATCAGACAGAAATCCATACCATCTTTACGACCGGGGCGAAAGCTTCAAGTCTTTACGAGAAGTATGTCACATGTGATCAGGAACATATTGCTTTGCCAAGCACCAGTGCGGCGAATGCACGCATGCGCATGGTAGAACTGACCAATGCATATCAGATTATTTTGGAGAAACTAAATGAAGGAAAAGATTGAACTGCTGGCTCCAGCAGGAAATATGGAATCGTTGAAAGCAGCTGTAGCGGCAGGGTGTGATGCAGTCTACCTTGGCCTGCAGACTTTTTCGGCACGCGCATTTGCAGGAAACTTTTCACATGATGAGTACTGTGAAGCCATTTCGTATTGTCATATCCGTGATGTAAAAATCTATGTCACGATCAATACAATGTTATTTGAAACTGAGATAGAGAACGCAATGAAGGAAGTTGACTTCCTTTATAATCATGATGTCGATGGACTGCTGATCCAGGATCTTGGCTTATTCCATTATGTCCGTACGTGTTATCCTGACCTTGATGTCCACTGCAGCACACAGATGCATATTCATGACCTGGCTGGGGTGAATTTCATGAAGCAGCAAGGTGCGAAACGTGTTGTCTTAGCTAGAGAGACGCCAATTGAATTGGTGAAACAGGCATGTGCGACAGGTGTCCCGATTGAAGTGTTCGTCTATGGCGCAATCTGTATCTCTTACAGCGGGCAGTGCCTGATGAGTGCTGTGACAAAGAACCGCAGTGCAAACCGGGGAATGTGTGCACAATGCTGCCGGTTAAAATATGATGCAGATGGAAAGAAAGCGAAAGAAGGAGAATATCTGCTTTCGCCAAAAGATCTGAATGTCATTGATCATCTGCCCGAATTGATTGAAGCAGGGGTATCCTCTCTGAAAATTGAAGGACGTATGAAACGGCCGGAATATGTATGGCTCGTAACGAAAACTTTCCGGGAAGCAATTGATGCATATTATGATGGGAAGTCCTATACTGTATCTCCAAAACGTCTGCATGAATTATTATTAATGTTCAACCGTGGATTCTCTACTGGTCATCTGTTCCATGATGATGTAAAGCATCGGATGAGCCAGATACGGCCAAATCATCAAGGCGTTGAGATTGGCACGGTCCTGCAGTTCCGCCATGGCAGAGTTCAAGTAAAATTAAGCGCTCCACTGTATCAGCATGATGGTCTGCGCATTATCAATACACCGGTGGATACCGGATTGACTGCAGTGAAGATCTATGATGCCAAAGATAATTTGGTGAATCATGCGGATGCTGGAGCTACGGTCTGGCTGGATTGCCACGATGCACCGAATCCAAGACCTGGTCAGAAGCTGCATAAGACCAGTGATGCATTACTGATCAAAGAAATTGATACTGCCATGGAAACACCAGCACGGAGGATTCCAATCACCATGCATTACGCTGCTGCTGTTGATCAGCCATTTACTTTAACAGTCTTAGATGGTATGCATGAAGCAAGTGCTTCCAGTGAAATGCTTGTCCAAGCAGCAAAGACATCGCCATTAACAAAGGATAAAATTGAAATATCACTCCGTAAGATTGGGAATCTGCCGTTCGAGATTACCAAAATAACAGGGGAAGCAGGAGAAATCTTTCTGCCAGTCAGCGTCATCAACGAAGTGCGGCGGAATGCTTTGGAGAAACTTGCCGAAATGCGCAGCAATCTCCATGAACGAATGGGCAGACAAGAATATCAAATCGTTCTTACAGAACCAGAAGCGCCGAAGGAACGTGTTCTGATCGCAAGTGAAGAAAATATTCCTGCATTGGAAGGACAGGGCGTCTATCCAATCGGCTATGGTACCCATGAGATCCGGCCGGTCGTTCATCCGGATTTTACGGAAGCATTGACCCAGACAAACAGTATCCTTTCCAGCTACAGTGATCTTGCCGGTACACACCATGCATGCATCGGCGGTATGACATTGAACATTGCCAACAGTTATGCAATGGCATACCTTTATACGCTTGGGGGAATTGACGGCATGATTGTTTCCTCTGAAATGAGTGATGAGAACATTCAAACTTCCAAGCAGGCTTTTGAAAAGCGGTATGGCTTTACACCATATCTCTACAAATTCACTTATGGCCGCCGTACCGTTATATATATCAAAGACCGGTTCCTGGCAAATCACCCAGTTTATCTGCAGGATATTCAGAAAGAGACCTATGAAGTGCTGCAGAATAATGGCACGACTGAGATACTAGAACCTGAAGTGCAGCACCTGGACAATCCATATTGTTATGGGGAATATCAGATCATTCGTACAAAAGAAGAATACAAAGAAAGGTAAGGAATACGCATGAAAAATTTTATGAGAGAATTTAGAGAATTTGCTTTAAAAGGAAATGTCATGGATATGGCAATCGGCGTTATCATTGGTGCTGCTTTCAAGACCATCATTGATTCATTGGTCGCCGATATCATCAACCCAATCATCGGCATTGCCTTCAAGACAGACTTCAGTAAGGTCGTCATCAATCTGCCGGGAGGCGTGACTCTTGGCATCGGCAACTTTATCTCCACCGTCATCAACTTTATCCTGATGGCATTGGTCCTGTTCTGCATCGTTCGGGCAGTAAACCGTCTCAAAGGGTTTACTAAGAAGCCGGAAAAAGCACCAGAACCACCGAAAAAGAGTGATGAATTGGTTGCCTTGGAAGAAATTGTGTCGCTTCTGAAAGAAAAGAACGCTTGAAAGTTGTTTCATAAGCCACTTAGCCTTTAAATAAGTGGTTTTTTTTGATATAATTAGTGCCGGAATTTAAGGAGAAATCAATGTTTCTTAAGAGAATAGAAATGCAGGGATTTAAGTCCTTCGCAGATAAGACAATCATATCTTTTGATAACCCGATAACAGGGGTCGTTGGTCCGAATGGGTGCGGTAAATCTAATATTGCGGATGCTGTACGCTGGGTATTAGGTGAACAGAGTGCGAAGTCCATGCGTGGACAGAAGATGGATGATATCATCTTCGCCGGAAGTGCTGACCGGAAAAAGGTCAACATGGCCGAAGTCACACTGATTTTTGATAATGCCAATCATATTTTAAATTCAGATAAAGAAGAGCTGGAAGTCACACGTCGTTTGTTCCGTGATTCCGGGGATGCTGAGTATCTGATCAACCGTAATAGTGTACGTCTGCGTGATGTTGTGGATCTGTTCTTAGATACCGGTCTTGGCAAAGATTCGTTAAGCATTATTTCGCAGGGTAATGTCGTTGCCTTTGCGGATGCAAAGCCAGTTGACCGCCGCGGTATCTTTGAAGAAGCTGCTGGTGTCGCAAAATACAAAAAGAGAAAGATGGAATCTCTGTCGAAACTGGAACGTACCAAAGAGAATCTGGATCGTTCGACAGATATTTTAAACGAGCTGGAAAAGCAGGTATCGCCATTAAAGAGACAGGCGCATAAAGCAGAAATCTATCGGGAAAAGAAAAAGCGGCTGGAAGAAATTGAAATCACTGTTCTGGTCAAAGATATTGATCAGCTGAATATTGATATTGAATCTGCGAAGAAGACTTTGTTTGATATTGAAACAAAGACAACAATGTACAATACAAACATTCAGATCTCAGAAAATAAGATTCAGGATCAAAGAAAACAGATTTCGCAGTTAGACCGTGAAATCAATACACTGCAGGAAGAACTGATGGGCAACTATAACGATGTTCAGGCGTTAGAAGCGCGGAAGACGGAGTTGGATGAACGTCGGAAATACATCGTTGAAACAGGTAGCGATGAACAGAAGGCAAAGGAATTAAAAGATCTTTTGGAAGCCGCAAAGATTGAATACGATGACCGGAAACAAAGATTGGATGATCTGAATACGGAGATCCAGCTGTTCAGTGAGAAGCTGAATATTGCGGCGCAGAATATCGTTGAGAAGTCTTCTGCCTATGAAGCTGCACAGAATAAAGCTAGATCCTTAGAGAATCGAAAGAATGTCTTGGATTCTTTGATGAAGAACCCATTCAATAACCAGCAGGGCATCCGTTCCATCATGGATAACCAGAATGCGTTGAATGGTATTCTCGGTGTGACCGGACAGATCTTTGAAGTAGAAAATGGATATGAAGATGCCATTGCGACAGCCTTAGGCGGCGCAATGAACAATATCGTCACGACCAATGAAGAAGCGGCCCGCGATGCGATCCGGTTCTTGAACAAGAACTTAGGCGGCCGTGCTACATTCATGCCTTTAACCGTGTGCACACCGCATTACATGAACAAAGAGAGTGAGATCATCTGCCAGAACACAAAGGGTTTCTTAGGTGTTGCGGCAGACTTTGTAAAGTGTGATGAGAAGTTCAATCCATTAGTTGAGAATCTGCTTTCTAATGTACCAGTCGTTGAAAACATGGAAGCAGGAAATGAATTATCTGCTTTGACAAAACGGCAGTATAAGATTGTTACACTCGATGGCGAAGTCATTCACCGTGGCGGTTCCATGA
>Ga0183095_11014_pt1 | contig 37456 bp, 42 predicted proteins | sample BioMet4_FD_130346 | JGI IMG/M metagenome (GOLD analysis project Ga0183095, IMG submission 130346) | Microbial communities from bioreactor (seeded with sewage sludge) at LBNL, California, USA - Biofuel metagenome 4 (v2) (version 3) | ecosystem: Engineered > Bioreactor > Anaerobic > Unclassified ...
TGATTCAAGATTCCTCCTGGATGCGACCGTCGACATTCGACCGTCGGTTAGGTCATCTAGCAATCCTACCACGGAGAGCCATTTCTCATACAAACATCAGAGGGGACCGGCATCACGAAGCACGGACGCCATACGATACGCGTGTCCCCCAACCGCCCGACACGCATTCCACACCGTAAGTATCGCATCGCCTGCACGTCTTTTCCGACATCGGAAGGGTGGGCATCGTTCTACCCGCGGACCATGCGAAGAGACCTGCAGAAAAACGAACCGGATGGACGGGTCTCCAGAGGTCCTCGTGCAAACCACCCCATCTGCTCCAGCAAAACCCTGCTGAGCCGAACCCCTAGGACCTCCATTGGGACACGTCCGAAACAGACTCGTCCATCCGGCCCATTTTCCTGCAGGTGATGCCGCCGAAGTCTGCATGACGTGAGGAACGGGCCACCGAGCATCAAGAACGACCACATGGATGAGGGGGGTAGAAGCGCGAACGTTCCGCATTTCCGAAGAGCCTGGGTCGCTGCCGTCATGAAGAGGGAACCTAATCGACCGCTGATGTGACCCACTGAAAAGCAAAAAGGTCGGAAGCAAAATCTAGCTTCCGACCTGCATTTTGATGGCTCCCCAGTGGTCACAACGGTAGAACCTATTTGACCTGCAAGAACGGGCGTCTTCTGATCAGGATCTCTCGTGCGGCCTAGCGAAGCCAGATGCTTCTAGATGTACAGAATAGTCTTAGTAGCACGTGCATTGTACAGCATCATCCGTACCAGCCATTATGCATACCGAACGCCCCACATCATCCGCAGCGAAAGCAATCTAGGACTCTCGTGGGACCGAGAAAACACCCTGAGAGACACCACAATGCTTGATATAGAGCTGTTGCTTGACTTGTATGCAATCAGGACGCCAGCCACGTGAGATAGAATTGGTCGAGAAGGCGACGAAGGAGCGACGATGGCCCTCGTGGATGCGGTGACAGGTATCAGGAAGGCGGCCCGGAGGGTCATCGACACGACGGTCGCGCGTGGGACCATGGTGGCCGCGCTCGAGGGCGACTTCTACCTCCGGATGAGGGATGCGATGCGCCTCATGTCCGTGCGGAAGGGCAGGCGACCATGACCGCTCCCCGCCAGGTACCGCCGCTCCCCTCCCGCGCCTACGTCTCCGTGACGCTCGACGTGGACGAGTCCGGTCGTGAGATGCTGCGGACGGTCTCACTCGACGGACACCGCTGGCAGGTTACGCGGGAGGGACCGCCACGGAGGCGCAGCCGCCCACGGTGCGAGAGGTCAGTCTCGCCGGGTCGCAGACGCCGCACGAGGTCTGGAGGCAGGGGACGCGCTGGTTCGTGGTGAGGAAGTAATTAGGCCCTTGCCTCATCAAGCGCTCATAGTAGCGACTCCCAGTCAATCTGATTTCTAGAACCATTGACATGGCAAACGAGATACAGAGGGAGCTTTAGCGCGTCGTCTATTCATCAGAATAGAAGTCATCTGGAAACCTTGGTAGCCCTTGCCTTTGAAGGAAAAGGGCAAATTTCTGCTGAAGTCTCGTAATGTATGGCTCGATAAGGCGTCCTTTTCGACAGGCACTCATCTCGGTGTACTTTTCCCCATCCCATACGGTCCATAACTTGAACAAACATTTATATGGAACGCCATCTTCTGTAAGCCCGTACAATATGTCTTCGGTCAGACAGTCACGGTATTTTGCAGCTTCTTTTTTTCTCTTACTCTGCTTTGGTCTAGTACTGATTGGCCTTGCCTCTAGCACGATTAGTCTATCCGGCCCATCGCTCGGCTCGCCTTCTCCTCCACTGCGAGGAACCGAATCGCATGCGGGCGTTATGTTTATATAGAGAGTCGGATGGGCATTCCCGTCTGTGCCATCTTCTTGTGGTTCACAGAAAAAATCTCCTGGCATAATCATGCCATTGGGCAGGTTGCGGTTGTCAATTACGACCTCTCGGTGAATTATGCGATGCAACTCTTTGGCGTCTGGTTTTTCATGGTCAGTCTTAAGGATTTCCTCATCAAAATCGAGAGGCGACATCCGATGGAGAATATTCTGCGTAACCGTATTGGCCAGCGCAAAGCTCGGGTTAATAGAGTCCGATTCGGCTGTCTCCCAAATTGCATGGGGCCAGTCCATGGAAGTATCTTGGAGGTCCTTGAATAGCTGGGTGCGCGTTCGCTCGTACTCATGGTCAAAGCACTTGAGAACATAGAGCGCAGGCTTTCCCTTGATCCACATGCCTACGTCCTGGAACAGCTCCCCTGCCAGCTCTTCCTTTTTCTTTATTAGGATGCGGGAGTCTATCTTATCTGTGTCATCCCCCAACCCACTTGACAACTCATCATGGATTGCCTTGCTATCCTGATTACTGAATATAAAAATCGGGCAGTAGAGCGCATCAAGGATCGCCTTGACCAAATCGATGATTTCCTCGTTGGCTGCCTCTCCTCCTACGATTACACCCGCAGGAACCCCTTCGCCGGAATGCATTTGCCAATCCAGAATGATGAAAGATAGTCCGCTCCAGTTCCTAACCTCTTCAATGTCGGGAATCTCATTCTCGACGATCACGGGAATGTGCTTTGCCCTAATCTGAGTCCCTATGCTGCTCATCATGCTATCTGGGTCATCATCGACTACGAGGGCAGGACCATGGAACAAGTCTTCAACATCCGGCACATCGGTCATTTCTTCTCTCCCTCTGAGAAATCCAAGACGAAATTGGCTCCTGGCAGGATTCTCTCCGACGCATCCTCAATCAGCCTGATGGTAAAACCATTCCGCGCGCCCACCTGCCGTGCGATATAGAGGCCGAGCCCCTTCCCCTCTTCGCCCTTTCCTGAGTAGAAGGGCTCGAAGATGTAGGGAACGTCCTCAGGGCGTACCCCAGGACCATTGTCGGCAAATATCAGTGTTTTCTTGGGGGCATCCATAATGATCTTTATCTTAGGGCGGCTCACCTTGGCTACGTCCAACCAATAGGCGGCATTGTCGAATAGGTTGATTAAGACCTGCAGTAGGGCAGCATCCGTCGACTTCGCGGTAAGAGGGGCATCTATCTCTACGATGTCCACACCAATGCCGCGCTTGTTCAACACACTCGCATAGATTCTTTTGACTTCCTCAGCATACTCGCCGACTGGAACGGGTCTTCTTCTCTGACGTGTGGATACAAAAAGGCCCTGTATATCCTTAAGGCGCGACGTGACGAAGGAAAGGGACTCGATGAGGTTATCTAGCTCGGTCATCAGCGAGTTGTTCCCTGGAAGTAGCTTCTCACAGTCACAGCGCAGCTGCCTCGCCGATCTTAGGGCCCTACCCGCCACGGAGACGATATCATGCGAGGCCATCTCAACCGAGAGACCGACACCTGCCAACGTCTCCATTTGTTCGATGCGAACGTCGTTGTTCTTCCTCTCCAGGGTATAGGCAGCGTGGAGACCCCTTACCTCCTCTTTAAGCACCTTAGGCAGATCGGGAGACCCTTCCATCTTCCTGATGATTGCGCCAGCTGGCTCTACCTTGCGGTCTGCGGCTTCTTTGATACGTTTCTTATCATCCAGATACTGAGCATAGATGCCTCTTCGCAAATAGACAATCACACATTGAATCAGTACTTTTAGATCAGACGCTGCGCGTCCCATCTCAAGAAGTCCTTCGCGATTGGTCTTGTCCTGGAGGCTCGGGTTGTTTCTTTGCGAGATATATACAAAGCCAACTATCTGGTCATTGCTGAGGGCTCTTGATGCTCCTTGGGTGCCCCTGGTGACATCGAGCTGAAGCCAATCGTCCGTGGGGTCACCATAGGGCAGCACGCGAATACCGTCACGATACAGGTATACCCTATGGTCCTTTATCTGACGTCTCTCATCTAAGTCGAGATAATAATCGCTCTGCGGGAATGCGTTTAGGTCAAAGATAAAGAACCTGAACTCGAAAGATCCGCACGCGATTCCGCTAATCGGATGGGCTCCTGCTTCTTTGGTGCCCTTAGCGCTCTCCCCACCTATGAAGTAATCCCTATATGGCCGCAACCCTTCAAGCACGGTGTCGAAAAGCGATACCGCCTGTTTCAGCTGCTTCTCGCCACTAATGTCTAGGGTGAACTCCTCCTTTTCATCGGAGAAATTGCCCCGGACGTCGAAGACGGCGCGATCGGCGAACAACCGCTCGAGGTCCTCCCCCCTTTCCCTTTGATATGGAAGGGGGATGCCATCCTTCAGAAAGGAAATTTCAAAATCCGGGTATCTTGACTGACCGATACCATCCTGAAACCCCGATGATTCAGGAAGGACAATCGGCTGGAGTCCTTCGACGCCGATGAAGGACTTTCTCATGTCCTCGTCTCTCCATACCGATCTCAGCCCCTCTATCACAAGCTGGGTACCATGAGTCGACCCTAGGCCGTCTTGGCGTTCTCCCGTAAAGACCTCCGGAAGCCTCTCGATGAGCTTCACTTCAATTTCATCGAGATACCTCGGTTGACGGTACGAGTCCTCCGATACTGTCTCAGCAGCCTCATCGAGGAAGGACAAGTCATAATCGATTATGTATTCCGAGCCGACCTCTTCGGACCGCGTGATGACGCGGACGCGACTTCCGAGCTTGAAGAGGGCGAATCTTCCGATTCCCTTCTCTCCCTGGATGATTCTCCCTTTGTCTGTTCGTGGGTTGCGTCTCTTCCTTTCGAGCTTGCCTGGCGTTGCTGGGTTGAGCCAATCCTCTCGCAGCGTTCTCTCTGTCATGCCTTGGCCATTGTCGGTAATCGTGATTCTCGTCGGTGCAGACTGTTCGTCTGCCTCATTCGAGGCACTGAAGTTGACTGTGACCTTTGTAGCGTCGGCATCGTAGCAGTTCTTGATCAGTTCGATTAGGGCAACCTGCTCATCCTTGATGAGCTGCTCGCCAAGCATTGTGAGCAAACGGGCATAGGGTCGTATATGCAAAGTCTCCGAGTCTGCGCTCATGACTTCCTCATCGTCATCACGACCTCTTTCCTCATTCGCTTTGTCATCGGGGAGTTCGTCCCTCTCGTGTGCACGGGGAGGTATCGTCTACTGTCCGGGATGGTTCTCTCCTGCTTGTCAGAAAGCACAAATCCGACATTCTCAAAGGCACGACCAACCATACCGTCGTTCCGTATGTAGTTTCCCTTCAAGGTCGAATTCCCGATGACAACGACAACCTGCGCCCCCGGCTTACAGACCCTGTGCAGCTCACGAGAAAACTCGGTCAGGTCCTGCGCATATCGGGAAATCATCCGCAGCGGAAGAAGGTCGGGGTAATCCACGGTCCTTGCGACTTCATCGACCATGGACTTAATCTCTGCGGATACCGCCTCTTCAGGTGCTCGCTCCGCGCCGATACTGTTCGAGCGAATGCGTCGTAGTTCGGGAATCGTGTATCCGAGCCAGATGAGGGACAGCTTATGCCCGCGAAGATAGTCTATGGCATTGAGATAGGGAGGTGAGGTGATGACGAGGTCGACTGACTCTCTGGATAACCCAAGAATCCTTGCATCCCCAACGTCTACCGTTGCTCTTCCATTAAGCTCACGCTTTGCAAGCAGTCTTCCGAGGGACGCCGCTGACTTGCAAAAGCCTTCGTAAACGTCGTAGTCAGAGCTATCGAGAACCTTGTGTGGTCTGCCATGAGAGGTGTCGGCCGCAAGTGAGGCGGTAGGCGCCTTCGTGACGATGATCCTGCTTAGTGCAACCTGGAGTGCCTGACGAATAGGGATGTTTTCGCACGCATCGATCGCCATTGAGAGACGGCTGAGCTGACTCCTCTGCTTCTCGCCAAACCAGTACTCAGAGAAGCTGATGGTCTGTGCGTCATCCCACCTGAGCCTGTCCTCGGTTGACTGTCTGGCAGCCGAGACTATCGATTGCGATTCCCTTGCAAGCGCATCGGCTGATATGGGCTGCGTCGCGACCCTGCTAATGAGAACGGCAAGGGGATCAACATCAAAACCTATCGCGTCGTAACCCTGGTGTATGGCGGCGGCAAGAACGGTTCCAGAGCCGCACATCGGGTCAAGCACAGTCTTCCCTCTGCTATTTCCATCTGAGGCGAGACCATTAATGGCTATATCTGGCGCCATTCTCGCTGGAAAGGGATGCACTGTTCTGACCGACATCTGCATCATCTTCCTTTGCTCAAGCAAACCATATCGTAATCCCCAAGGGAAGCAGGCTGCTTCCGGATTTTACACTACTCGTTTGTAGCGTTCATGCCGGATTGAATGATATGTCACTCATCGGAGCAATGAGAAATCTGAGCAAACAGAAACTGAAGTGCAGAAAACGCCTCCGCCCGACGCACGAAGCGCCAGACGGGGACTGTTGCGTTCTTGCAGGTAGACGGCTTGCTGCGAGGCCGTCTGAGGCCCTGCGATGGATGGTGGGGGCAGTTGCCAGACCGTTATCGCCACTGCCCGGCGTTAAGCGACTGCTGCAGTGCGCTCGCGGACTTGGGTCCGAAGTCGGAGTCCACGACGAGGCCGTAGCCAAGGTCGTTGAGGTAGCCTTGAATTGCTGCCGAGGTGTCGTGGCCCCAGAAGCCGTCATCGCCGATGCCGAGTCTGCGCTGGATGGCCATGACGGTGTCGGACTGGCCCACGTTGCCCCAGTCGGTGATGCAGATCACGGCGCGGGTGTACCGCTGGTTGCCGTCCCACTGGCCCGTGATCGCGCCGTCCACCGTGCAGCTGAGCTGACTCTGCCACTCACGGCACGTGAGCGGGCCGCAGTCGCCGTCGATGACGAGGGACGCGGCCGCAATCTTGTCAGACTGGCTGGGGCTGGGGGTGCCGCCGTCCCACGTGGGTGCGATGACGCAGCGCACGACGCCCCAGTCGCGGTTCCGTCGCGCGACGCACCGCGAGACGTTGCCCTCGATGGTGCGCAGGAAGCCCCCAGCGTTGCCCTCGACGATGCCGACGTGGTCCGGCGAGCCGTCGCCGCCCCAGTCGAACAGGACGACGTCGCCCGGCCGGGCGTCCGTCCTGTCCCCGCGCACGGCGCCCGCGGCCTCGGCGTCGCTCTCGACCCATGGCACGTATGCCTTGGGGATCCCGGGGCACGTCGCGCCCGCCTGGGCGAACACCCAGCTCACGAACATCGCGCACCAGGCGACGTCGTCCCCGCCGAAGTACGGCTCGCCCGTCAGGTCGGCGTAGAACCTCCCGTACTTGGTGCCCGTGGTATCGGCGTCGTTGACGTAGGCGCAGTACCCGACCTCGCCGGCGGCGACGGAGAGGACGTCCGCAGCGCAATCACTCATGGTCGGCCTCCTTCACGCTCTCGGGGTCCTGCGAGTCGATGGTTCCTTGCTCGATGGCCCGGCGCAGCTCCTCGGCCTCGATGGTGCCGGTCTCGTCTGCCATGGCTTATGCCTCCTGGTTCGTCTTCGCGAGGGGGCTCGTGCCCTCCTCGACCTCCGGCACTCCGGCGACGGAGGTAAGAAGCGACACGACGACTGCGGTCGCCACGACGAACGCGATCTGCCCCCAGTCGAGGGACGTGATCGCCACGGCCCCGGATCCGATGAGCGCGATGGCCGTCTGGGCACCGGTCTTGACAGCCCTCACGCACGCCGCCACGATCCACCTCTTGAGCTGTTCCCTGGTCATGCCTGTCCCCTTCCGTGTCCGGGCGCCCCGCGTGGGCGTCCGCTGCTAGCTCCTCATTCGGTTGCCGCCACGACGCGGTCGTCGCATCGGTGCTCTATGCGCTCGACGCGCCGGTCGATGTCGGCCGCGCGCGCCTCGAGCGACGTGATGCGACCGGCGTGGTCGTCCATCTTCGCCTCGATGCGTGCCAGACGCCTGTCGGTCGACGTGGTGGCCTCCTCGATGCGGATGAGGCGGTCCCGGTCCTCGTCGTGCGACGAGCGTCCGCCGCGCCATAGCTGGATTGCCCCGAAGGTCATCATCACGGCGCTCACGATGAGCGCCAGCATGGTCAGCATGTCTCGAAGCTCGAACACCTTCACCTCCGGTCGTCCCCTGCGTCAAGCGAGATGGTATCCGCGGCGTGAGATATCCCTCACTTGCTGAATGCGATCACCCAGTTCACGCGGATGAGGCCGTTCCTCGTGTTCTGGGCATGGACGTAGAGGTTCCCGTATCCGTAGTCGATGGTTATGACGTCGATCACGGCGTTGCGGTCCCCGTTCATCGCGACGCACACGTCACCGAGCGCCGGGCTGAACGACCTGCCGACCTCGGTCGCGTATGCGTCTCCCGACATGAGGACGGCGCTGCCTCCCGAGTCGAGACAGACCACGCTGGAGCCCGACGAGGCGAATGAGAATGGGTAGTGCTCGCGTCTCGTCGCCACGATCCCGATGACGTAGCTCACGTGGTCGAACGTCTCCACGACCGCGATGTCCCCGGAGGCGGCACCGGCGGCGGAGGTGAGCGACCTTACCCCGTAGAGCATCTGCGGACGTTCCGTCGTGCCGCGGTTGAGCGTCATGGACCCGTCGGACGCCACGGATACCACGGTCGCCTCCATGCGTGACACCGAAGGCCCCTGTGCGTCGCGCGATATCCTCGCGACCGCGTCGGCCATCATCCTCGAGAGCGACTGCTCGCTGATCTCCATCTCACCTCTCCCAGCTCTTGAGCTCAGCCTCGACGCGGCAACCGGCGACGAGGGAGAGCGTCTGCGTCCTGACCTCGAACTTCCCCGTGACCGCCCCGGTCGCGTATCGCAAGGTCACGGCGTCGTCCACGGCCACGGGCACGTAGACGTGCGACATGGTCACGCGCCTGATGACCGCCTGGCCCTGCCTGAGCAGCGTCGCTGCCTGGGCGTCCGCCTCCGGCTGTCCCCCGTCGGGAAGCTCCGAGTACGAGTAGCCCTTCGTGATGGCGCGGCCAACGGAGACGGTCGAGTACTCGCTGGACGGGTCCGTGTCCCACGCCTCCCCGACGACCCTCGACCCCTCGCCCGAGTAGACGCACACGACGTGGTTCGCCACCCCGGAGGTGTCCCTCTCGTCGGTCATGTCGCGGAGGAACTTCGCGCTCGGGCCCTCCTCGAAGACCCACGAGACGGGACGGTCGGCGAGCTGTGCGTATCTGCGGAAGACGATCCTGCCCATCGGGTCCGTCCGCGCCCCCCAGAAGCCGGCGATGCCGAGGAGGTCGTTTACCATGTCGAGCTTCGTGTCCCCCACCGACGAGTCGCTCCTCTCGCCGATGCCGTAGGTGCGCACGCGCGAGGTGACGCACGAGCTCGCGTCCGACACGACCTCGAGCCCCATCTGCTCGCACACGTCTCGCGCCGCGGAGACCACGTTCGTGCCGGCCGCGATGGTCACCGGGCTCGCGAAGCCGTCGTCGTAGAGCTCCTGCAGCCTGCCGGTCAGGCTGAGCCTGGAGGTCGAGTAGCGGCCGTGGACGTCCCGCGACGGCATCGACGGCACGAACGTCCCCAGGGCTACGTCGCGCGACTCCCCTCCCGGCCACTGCTGCGCCATGCGGATGCGCACGAGGTCGCGCCCGAGGTCGAGCCTCCCCACGACGTTCACGGACGCCCGCTCGTAGACGCGGGTGTCCGCGTTGCGCTCGATCGACCCTCCCCTGAGGACGGGGATGTCCCCGACCTCGAGCCCGGTCGAGCGCGACACGCGGACGAACCGATAGGTCGTGACGGCACTCCTGCGGGTCCATACGTCGTCAGCCAACGGGGTCCTCCCATACGCACTCGGTGAACGTCACCGACGCCTTCCAGGTGTCGAACGCGGCCGCATCGTAGGCGAACTCGAACGTGGGGACACCGAACGCGCGGTTGCCCCAGACGTCCCGGTACCAGCACGTCGCGCCGTCCGATGACCTGGCCGTCCTCCTGAGCGCGAGGTACTCGGCCGGTGACGTGACGACGTACGAGCGCGACCCGTTCACGTCCATGTCCCCGCTCGCATAGGCGGTGGGCAGGTCGTCGGCACCCGCCCCCAGGGCGAAGTGGTACGTCTCCACGTCATGCTTGATGGTCTCGGAGACCGACGCGTCGAGGCTCAGCAGGTGCCCGACGGTCGCAGACGCCCCGAAGTTGTACGCCTCCGCCCCGAGCGAGTCGGCGACGTAGGGGACGACCGAGGTGGAGGTGGCCCCGGACTCCGCATGGGAGACGAGCCTGTAGCCGAAGCTGACGTTGAGGGGCGGGAGGCGGTCTATCGCGGTCTGCCCGGGCTCGTACGTCCCGAGCGGCGCTCTGGACCCATCCGGGTTGACCCTCTCGACGTCTACGGACGTGGTGGCTGGCGTCGATCCGGTACCGGTCCCGGCGGCCACGAGCACGTGCGCCGCCAGGGCGTCATCGAGGTCGACCGTGGCCGTCGCGGGGGCGGGGGCCGTCCACGAGGTGGAGAACGACGTGGTCGCGACGGCCTGCAGGCCAGAGCCGGCTCGCACCGTCAGCCCGAGCGAGTAGCTCGTGTCGTTTGCTATCGCGCAGTCCGTCGACGAGATCGCGAGCGCGCGGGAGTCCGTCGGGAGGCCCCACGTGACGAGGATGGCGCCCGTGGGGTCGAGGAGCGAGATGGACTGGGCGGATACCCCGGAGTCGGACGTGACACTCCACGCGACCGGGACCGGCATGGCCGAGACCGTCGCGGGAGGTGCGGAGAACGCGACGTCGGGCAGCGTCGCCGCCACGAAGCTCGCGTAGCTCGACCACGCGCCCCATCCGTCCCAGACGCCGTGGGTCCGCACCCTGACCCTGTACCCTCCGGTCGCGGCGATGGACGAGGCGGGGATCGAGAGCGAGGTCGTGGCGTCCGTGACGTCGGTGACGACGGCTGTGCCGGTGGGCGGGGTCAGCTCGACCTGCGCCGCGGACTGGGCGCTCCCGTCCGGGTGGTTCGTGGCCCACGACACGACCTGCGCGGACCCGATGGCGAGCGGGTCGCACGCCACGCGCACCGACGGGGCCAGGGGCTGCGCGATGGTGGTGACGGTGTCGGACGTCGCCCAGTCCGACGCGCGGGATGACTTGACCTTGCGGATTCGCGCCTGCACCGTGCCCGCCTGGGCCGACATGGTGACCGGGAGGGCGGACGCGGTCTGTGTCGCTCCCCATGCCCCGCCGCTCCAGAGCTGCCACTCCAGGTTGTCCCACCACTGCGACCCTCCCGACGCGGCCAGGCTGAGGCTGGTCGTGCTGGTCGCCGTGAGGGTCACCGACGCGAAGGGCGTCGGTGCGGTGTACACCGTCCCCGCGCTGACCGTCGACGACGACCCCGTCGCGTTGTAGGAGCAGACCGAGTAGTCGTATCTGTGGCCCGCCTCCACGGACGAGTCCGTGTAGTTCGTCGCCGACCACGAGAGGGACGCTATGCGCTGGGCCGTCCCGCCGTCGGTCGATCTGCTGACATAGATTCCGCTCCACGGCTGGGCGGACGAGGACGAGTCGTAGTCCCCCGCCCACGTGAGCACGGGGTAGGAGCCCGCACAGTCGAGTGCGACGCTCTTGGGAGGGCGCGGGGCGAGGTACGGGCGCGCGGGTATGGTGACGGACGTGACGGCGTTCACGCCCTCGCGGAAGCTCGCTACCGAGGAGTTCGGGCTGCCGAGCCAATGAAGGTACCATACGGTGTAGCCGCCCCCGAAGTTCCTTCCGCTGTTCGGGTCCGACGAAGACGTCGCACCCGTCGAGTACATGCCCACTCCCACACCCGTGACGTCCGCGAGGAGCGCCCAGCTGGCACCCCCGTCGGTGTACCAGTAGAGCCTCGACTCGAAGTACGATCCCTGGGCCTGGGCTGACTGGTACCCGCCCTCGACGTGAACCTGGACCGCCGAGTCCGAGGACGCCGATATTTCGGCGGATACGTAGTCCCGGAAGTTGTATGAGTTCCCACCAGCCCAGTCCGACCATGCAGTTGCCATCAGTAGTCACTCCCCGACGCGGCCAGCGCCGCGAGTTCCCGGACGGCACCCTCGAGCCTCCTGCTGGAGGAGACGGTCCGACCGTCGACGACGATCGAGTAGTAGTAGGTGTTCCCGTACGTCGGAAGTCCCGTGTCCTTGGAGCCGCCGTACCCGTACCAGCCGCCTTGCCTCGTCGGCCTCGCGGTGGCCTCCGGGTCTATCGAGGCATCCTCCGCGAGCCTTAGGGCGGCGTCCTCGACGTCGGCCGACCCGATCCTCATGCCTGCGGCGAAGTTCTGCGCCAGGTGCATGCCCGAGCGCACGCCACCCTTCTCGGCCCCTGACCATGGGCCCTCCTCCGGTGCGGAGAAGTGGAGGATGGACTGCGCCGCCGAGGCGATCGCGGACGCCGCGCTCGCGACCCAGCCGCGAGCCGAGCGGATGCCCGACGCGAAGTTCGCGCCGAGGTCGGAACCCCACAAGTACGGGTCGCCGTAGTCTCGCGCGTCCTGGGCGGCACTCGCGAGCCCCCGTGCGCTGCCCGACGTCGCGCCGCGACCTGATCCGACGCCCGACGCGAAGCTCGCACCGGCGCCCTTGCCTATCGAGAGCAGGCTCTCCGAGGTCCCCGAGACGCCCGACCCCGCGCGCTCGGCGAGCGAGGCCGCGCTCGCGAACACGGCTCCGACGCCCGACCCTATGCCGGACGCGAGACTTCCGGAGGAGCTCGCGCCCGTACCTGCCATCTGCCCGGGCATGCCGGACAGGGCGCCCAGGAGGGACGCACCGAGCGCCGATACCGCACCGAGCGGGCCGGACTCGTTTCCGCTGATGCCTAGCTGCAGCCCGGTGTCGACGTCCGTTCCGAGCTGGTAGAACTTCTGGGACGGGCTGTGGCTGTCGAGGGACGTCTTCGCGGCGTCTATGACGTCCTGCCCGAGCATGGTGCTCTGCTCCGCCGAGAGCGTGCCGTTCCGGATCCCGTCGGCGAGGCCCGCGTCGATGTCGTGGCCCAGGAGCTGTGCCGCGGCGTCGACGTCTCCCCCGGTGAGCCTCAGGGCGACCTCGGAGAGCATCTCGTCCGTGGCGCCCGACGCCACGAAGCCGTTCGCGCTGATGCCGTCGGCCACGCTCTGCGGGAGGTCGATGCCTGCGGCCTCCATCTGGGACGCGACGCCTGACCAGTCGCCCGATGCCGCGGCCTGGAGGACGGCGGTCGCCGAGTCGACGCTCACCTCGCCGGACTCCATGCCGCTCGCCAGCGCGTTCGCCGCGCTGAGGCCGCTGTCGGACATGTCGACGCCCATGCCGGCGAGCGCGTCGACGATGCTCTGCGTCGTGCCGTCCCAGCTCGTCACGAGCTGCGTGAGCTGCGTGTCGTTCAGGCTCTTGAAGTCGGAGACCGATACGCCCGCGTCCGAGAGGTCCGACGAGAACTGCCCGATGTCGCCGCCGACGGCGTTGAGCGCGGTCGACACCGTCGTGGACGCCGTCGCCACGTTCTGGATCCCTTGGCTCGCGCCGTCCGAGATCGCGACCGATGCCCCGAGCGACGTGGTGACGTTGTCGATGGACGCGCTGCATGCGTCGAGGGCCCCCTGCGCCTCCTCGACCGTCCCCGAGAGCTCCTGGTTCGCCTGCGCCTCGACGACCGCCATCCTCGCGGCCTCGTCCTGCGCGTAGCCCTGATCGATGAAGCCCTGGGTGTACCTGTCGACCGCGTCGTTCCAGGCGGACTGCGCCTGGGCGAGGGCGGTGATGTCGGTCGCCTGCTGCTGGTAGAGCCCCGAGAGGTTCTGCTGCTGCGCGTCCACCTTGATCTGCTCGAGCTTCTTCTCGACGTAGTCCCCGAGCGAGCCGGTGACGTCGTCGATGGCGCCGTTCTCGTCCGAGAGCATCCCGTTGGCGGCATCCGTCACCGTGATCTGGGTGCCGCACATGTCGTTGACGGTCTCGACCGCGGACCTCAGGCGGCCCTGGGCGTCCGTCGAGAGGTCTGACTGGTTGGCGTACTCCTGGATGGTCGAGTAGGCGGCCTGGAGCTGGGCGCTCTGCGCCGCGGCACCGTTGTTGGTGTCGGTGATGGTCTGGGCGAGCTGCGCCTGGCTCTCGAGCATTCCGTCGATGTCGGCCTTCGCCCCGGACGCGCTGCCCGAGAGGACGTCGAGGACGCCCGCCTCCTTGCCCGCCTCCGTGGTCGCCCCGCTCGACGCGGCCGTGAGCCCGTCGGTGGCGGCGCTTAGGTCGCCGGCGTGCTTCTGGGCGTCCGTGAAGGCGCCGACCAGCATGGTGATGCCGGCGATGACGGCCATGGGGGCGATCGTCGCGAGCGCCACCTTCGCCACGTTGGCCGCCGTGGTCATCGTCGCGAGCCCCACCGCGTGCAGCCTCGTCGCGGTCGTGGACTCGGCAGACGCCGCGGCCTCGCTCCGGTACCCCGAGACGAGGCCTGTCGAGGCGTCCATGTCCCTCTTCTTCGCAGCCACCTCGGAGGTGAGGTTGTCGACGAGGTCCTTGTTGGCCGAGCTCCCCTTCCTCTGCTCGTCCGCGAGCTTCCTCACGGCGCGCTCGTACTCCGACGTGTCCGCGTTCGCGTTGCGCACCGCACCGACGTAGGTGTCGACGTCCCCCGCCGCCTTGACCGCGCCGTTGTTCCTGAGCGCCCCGGCGAGCTTGTCGTTCTTCTGGTACGCCTCGAGCGCGGCGGCGTCGGTGGTGGTGAGGGCGTCCGCGTAGACCCCCACCTCCTGCTGCGCCCTGCCGACGCCCGTGGCGACGTCCCCGGCCACCTTGACGATCTTCCCGGTGACGGAGAGGAACGGACCCGCCGCCGCGACGGCGACGCCGAGCCCGATGGCCACCCGCTGCGACCCCGTGTCCATGTCCGAGAATCCCTGGGACGCGCCCTCGACGACGTCGATGAGGGGCTGCGAGGCGTCGATTGCGTCCGTCACGGCGGTGACGAGGGGCGTGCCCACGTCCTCCGCGATCGCGGTCAGCTTGTTCTGCAGGATCTCGAGCTTCGCCGCCATGGAGCCGTTGCGGTTGGCGACCTCGTCGGTGAGGGCCGTGTTCTGCCGCCATCCGTCGTTGGAGACCTGGAGCGCCTGCGTGACGAGGTCGGTGTTGCCGGCGAGGCGCTTGAGGACGTCGCTCTGCCTGATGCCGGTGACGCCCATGTTCTCGAGCGCCACCGTCATGTTCTCGGCGCCGTCGGTGCCCTTGAGGATGGAGACGAGGGTGTCGGACGCGGAGGTCTGCCAGGCCGTCCGGAAGTCGTCGGCGCTCATGCCGGCGACCTGGGCGAAGGCGTCGAGGCTGTCGCCTCCCGTGGCGACCGCCGCGTCGATCGTGCTGACGGTCGTGGAGAACGCGGTGCCGCCCGCCTCGGCCTCGATGCCCATGGATGACATCGCCGCCGACCAGCCGAGGATGTCCGCCTGGCTCATGCCCACCTGGGTCGACGACGCCGCGATCCTCTGGCCCATGCTCGAGATGGCGCTCTCGGTGGTCGCCATGTGGTTTCCGAGGTTGACGATGGCCGATCCGTAGTTGCTCACCTCGTCGTGCGACATGCGGGTGACGTTGGCGAACTGCGCGAGCTGGGTCGCGGCCGTGTCGGCGTCCATGTCGGTGGCGATGTCGAGGCCGGACACGACCCGCGAGAACCCGTCGAGCTCCTCGATGGAGAACCCGAGCTGGGCGCCGAGCGCCTGGATGTCGAGGATCTGGTCGGGCGAGACGGCGTTGGTCTTGGAGAACTCTATCGCCGATTCCTTGAGCTGCTGGTACTGCTCGTCCGTGCCGTCGACGGTCTTGCGCACGCCGGTGAGGGCGGTGTCGATCTTGACCGCGGCGGCACCGGTCACGACCCCGAGACCGACCGCGATGGCCGACACGCCCATCATCTTCTGGCCGGCACCCTCTATCTGGGCGCCGGTGTTGTAGATGTCCCCGCCGAGGCTCGCGAGCTGCGAACCGTGCTCGACGAGCTGCGAGGACATGCCCCCGAGGCCCTTGCTCGCCCCTGCGGTCTTGATGGCGATCGAGTCGAGCCGCTTCTCCGCCCTCTCGAGGGCGGCGCCGTTATACGACCCCGTCACCGCGATGGATATGGATGCCTTACCCATTGAGGTACCTCTCGATCGCCTGCTCCACCCTGCGCGACGCCCTCTCGGTGATGTCGGGCTCGTGCTCCTTGGCGGCCCTCACGAGGGCGCGGGCGGGCGTGCCCCTGGGGACCCCGATCGGCCTCCCCCTCCGCGGACCGGTGAGCGCGAACGCCCCCGGGAGGGCGAACTCGATGGTCCCCGCTCCCGGGTCCCCGCTGGCGATGCGCACGCCCGAGCGGACGGTCCTCATCGAGAGGCTCGAGGCGTACGACCCGGTGCCGCCGAGACCAGACGCGTAGCCCCTCGCGGACTGGAGAAGGGGCCGTGCGTCCTCGCGCAGCCCCTTCCTGAGCTCCAAGGGAAGCTCGCGGTCGATGGCGCCGAGGGCGGCGATCGTCTCGTCGAGACCCCTGACCTCGATGCGCAGCGCGCCCTCATGCCCGAATCCCACGGTGCCTCCCGCCCCTGAACATGCGCGTGACGCGCGACGCGCGCGTGCGCTCCCTCCTCTGCCTGAAGGACTCCCCTCCCCTGGAGAAGAGGGCGACGTACTCCTCGAAGACGTCCGGGTAGTCGTCGGCGAGCCTCGCCAGGTCGTACGGGCTGCACCCGATGCCCGCCGCGGTGGTCGCTATCCGGCGGCCCCAGCGGCTAAAGGGGCGTCGGGGTCCTTCTTGGAGTCGCTGATGTAGAGGTCGTAGTTGTCGGCGATCCACTCGATGGCGTCGTCGGTCCCCATCCCGTCGGGAACGCCGAGCTCGTCGAGCCTACCGGCCTGCCTCGCCGCGAAGTACCCCCACGCGAAGTCGGTCTTGCCCTGCTTGGACGGTGACGCCGGGAGGCCCGCACCGTAGTCCTGCGACCTCCAGAGGGACGATCGGCCGCTCTCGAACTCGACGACCTTCTCGTCCCCCGTGAACCTGAGCGAGAACTTGAGCATCGATGCCTCCTAGGCGTTGTAGTTGGCGACCTTGTTGGTGATGGTGATGGTGACCGGCGTGCCCGTCTTCGAGGCGATGCCGACGTTGTCGGCGCTGAACTCGACCTCGGCGGCGGAGCCCTCGGGGTCGATCTCCGGGGTCTTGCAGTTCCAGGGCACGTTGGCGAAGTCGACCTGCATGGTGCAGTTCGCGTCCTGGGAGTGCGTGAACGCCCACGACGCGGAGCCGTAGACCACGTTCGACGTGACCTTGGTGCCGGTCTCGGTGCCGGTGAGCACCTTTCGAATCGGCGTCCAGTCCTCGGGCATGACGGTCATCTTCACGGACGTGGTGAGCTTGCCCTCGGACACCTCCGCCGCGACGACGTTGCCCGCGCTGCGGTACGTCGTCAGGTTGTTGGAGAGCTCGAAGCCGCCCTTGGTCACGATCGCCTCGGCCGGGGCCTGGTCGTTCGTCGAGATCCTGAAGGAGCCGTTCGTCGGGACGAAGTACCCTTCGAAGCACGAGGGCTCGGCGTCTCCCGACCATGACCCGAACAGCTCCGAGTCGATGCCCGCCGCGGTCACGCCGATGTCGAGCGGGGCGTTCCCCTCGAAGTCGAGCGAGAGGGTGTCGACCTTGCAGCCCACGGCCTCGTGGACGGTCGTGTCCGCCGTGTTGCCCACCTGGCCCCAGAAGGTCAGGAGCGGGAGCGCGCTCCCGAGCGTGATCACGTGCTTGTAGTATCCGGTCTGGGTCGCCGCGGTCGAGACGACGTTGCCCATCGCCGCGAGGGCGTAGAGCCCGAGGACGTCCGCGTAGGCGAGCGTCTCGAAGTCGACCGCCATGTTGACCTCGGAGACGTACGCCCCGTTCGACGCGTCGGCCCTCAGGCCGCAGGCGACGCTCTTCTGCTCGACCTTCCGGTCGGGCTTGATGAGCCCTCCCCCGGTGAGCCCGTGCTTGTACCTGGGCGCCACGGCGGCGGTCGACTTGTCCGCCTGTCGCGCGACGCCGAGCAGTCCGATGGAGGTGTTAATCATCTGCGTTCCCCTTCTTGTCCTCGGTCGCCGGCACGTCCGCCGGGCCTGGCTCCTCGATCACCCCGGACGCGACGAGTCGCGCGGCGAGGTCCTCCGGCACTTCCGCCGGCCTTCCCTTCGTGAGCCTGTAGTCGCGGCCGTTGTAGGTCACGCAGGCGTTCGCGACGGCCTTGTTAGCCTTGCTTTGCTTGGGCATTTGCAATCAGCTCCTTGAACTCGTGCGGGCATACCGAGGCGACCCTGCAGGCCACCTCGAGCTCCGCGGCGACGACGTGCTTCTTGTCCGGGGTGGTGTCGTATCCGGAGTCGGAGATGCGCGGGACCGCGCAGTCCACCGACCTCCCGAGCGTCGCCTCGGCGGCGATGCCCATGTAGGCGCTGTTGAGCCATGTGTTGACGTTGCGCACCGCCTCGTCCAGGTCCGCGTGCGTTGCCATGAGGTAGACGAAGATCGAAAACGCCGTCGAGTACTCGTGGCTCGTTGCGCTGCCCGAGGTGGAGACGGACCTCGCGAGGGGGTTCACCCACACGAGGAACGGGGGGCGGCTCGGCCCGATGCCGAACGACACGACGGGCGCCCTCACGGGGTCCCCGTCATAGAGGGCGAGCGCCCCCTCGCTCAGCACGACCCTCAGACGGTCGCAGACCGCCCTGGCGGCGGCGTCGTATGGCGTGGCCATGATCACAGGACCACCACCCTCTGGCGCCCGAACTGCTCGATGGCGGCGTCGACCTCCGGGAGTCCCGTCGCGCCGTCCCTCCCGGCGAGGGTGTAGCGGATGAACCCGGCCTCGGTCGCCTCCCCGGTCGCCCTCTCGGGCGTCACGGACGGTCTGAGGAAGTAGGCGGCGAGCTGCATGACGGCAGACGACACGCGGGCGGGCACGTCGTCGATCCCCCAGACGTACTCGATGGTCGCGTGGCCGTCGGGGCCGACCGCGGTGCAGTCGGAGAGGAGCTCCCATCCGGGCGTGAGCATCTCGCGAACGTCGTTGTGGTCGAGCCACACGAACCCGCCCGAATGGGTCTCCGTGCTCCCGCGCCTGCGCACGAACGCCCTGTGGGCGTTCTCCTCGAAGGTCTCGGTCGCCGCCTGGCGCGCCTGCCATAGCTGCTCGTCGGTGAATCCCGAGAAGTCGTCGGTGCCATCGGATGCCGTGAGGTCGTCGAGCGCGAAGTAGTGGTGCGACACGACCTCGACGCGCGTCTCGAAGAGGGGCGCGTCCCCCGAGCGCCACTCGATGGTGGCGAGCTCGGGGGCGGTCGTTGCGGGCATGGACATCTCCCCGCATTCGCAGGCGACCTCGGTCGCCGACCCATCGGAGAGCGTGACGACCGCCTTGTCCGGCACGACGGTCGACTCCGCCTTGATCCTGACGGGGTCGGTCCTCGCGATCCTCAGGGAGGTGTCGGGACGGACGATCACGGCTACTCCTGCCCCTGCCTAGGCTTCCGGCGGGGGCGCGCCTGCTTGGGCGTGGCCTCTGCGGGACCTTCGGGCTCGTCCTCGGCATCCGTTTTCTCGGGCTCCTCGACCTTCTCGGGCTCCTCGGCCCTCTCGGCATCTCCGGTGGCGGCGAGGCCGCGCGCCTCCGCCTCCTGGTCGGTCATCTCCTCGCCCTCGAAGGCGACGAGCCGACCGTCCCTGACGACCCTCTCCCCGCTCGTGTACATCGCCGTCGCCCCCTATGCCGTGGTCTTGTCGAGGTCCGTCTTGGTGGCGTACGCGAAGGCGTCGGGATAGACGACCTGGAGGGCCTTCGTGTGCTCCGCGAGGATGGAGAGCTCGTTCTTGATGAACTGGTCGTTGTAGTAGCCGACCTCGACCGTGGTGCCGCCGTGGATGGCGCGGCGGCGCGCTGCGAACGCGTCGTACACGAGGATGCCGGGGCAGTTGGTGTCCTCGACGACCTTCATCCCCCAGTAGACGTCGCTGCCGAGCGTCTGGTAGAGCCCGGTCTCGGTCTTGTAGAGGTCGATCTCCTGCTTGATGAGCGGGTTGATGCAGACGTGCGTGGGGATGCGCCGGGACGTGGTCATGACCTTGGTGCGCATCCTGCGGATGGCGTCGAAGTACTTGCCGGCGGAGGCGTCCGCGTAGGCGATGATGCCCGTGGTGTTGGTGACGCCGATGATGCCGGTGGAGTTGCTGCCCGTGAGGTACCTGGCGTCGGTGTTGTCACCGAGGTCGATGAGCAGGTCGTTCTCGATGATGCTCGCGAGCTCGTCGTAGTCGGCGAGGCTGTCCTTGGAGACGGGGACGTAGCCCGCGATGGTCTCCTTGTTCGCGACGGCGTCCTTGTAGCTGTAGATCACCTGCGCTACCGTCGCGGAGGTGCCGGCGGTGACGCCCGCCCACGTGTCGGGGGTGCCGGCCTGCGCCGAGCGCTGCTTGAACGAGACGCTTCCCATCGCGGGCGTCTCCGCGATCGTCGAGGCGAAGTTGTCCAGGAGGCTGGGGGACTTCGCGGGGATGTCGAGGTCGATCTCGGCCGGGGACCCGACGGTCACGACGGCGTTCTTGAAGCCTACGGAGAGGCCGCGGAACTCGTCGCGGGGGCCGAGGACCCGGGCCGAGAAGGACTCCTCGGGCTGGGCGGGCGCGGGAGCGGAGCGGAGCCTGTCCTCCTCGTCGATGACGTGCTCGATGGTGATGTCGAGCTGCTTGATCTGCCCCTCGACGACGAGGGCCTCGTCGGCCTTGCCGTCGTCGACCAGCTTTCGCTGGGCCTCGGAGAGGCGGCTTCGCTCCTGCCAGAGCTGCTTCGAGTTGAGAATTGCCATTACTGCTCCTTTTTACGGTAGACCCTGTTTCCCAGGACGAAGGGTCGCCCCTCGTTGGCCGGAATCGTATCCGCGGCGTGAGATTTGTCCCTCTCGAGGACGTCCGCGGGCACATGTAGGTAGCGGGACAGCATCGCGGGGTCCACCGACGCTGCCGTGCGCTGTCCCGTCTCGACGACCTCGTCCGCGAGCCCCGCGTCCACGGCATCCACCGCCCGGTACCATGTCTCCGCGTCCATGGCCGCCCTCACGTCCTCGAGCGCCATGCCCGACCGCGAGGAGATGATGCGGGCGATCGTGTCGTCGAGCGACTCGAGCCTCTCCGCCACCACCGTCAGCTCCGAGGCGTTCCCCTGGACGTTCGTCCAGGCGTCGTGGATCATGAGCTGGGCGAAGTCGCTCATGACGACGCGGTCGGCCATGACGGCGATGTAGGACGCCGCGCTGGCTGCCACGCCGTCGACGTACGCGGTCGTCTCGCCCTCGTAGCGCTGGATGGCGCTCGCGATGGCGAACCCCTCGTATACGTCGCCGCCGCAGCTGTCGATCCTGATGTCGAGCGGCTTCGGGCTGAGCGCCTCGAGCGTCTGCGAGAAGTCCTTCGCGGTGTTGCTCGAGTCGGGGTCCCAGAAGTCGGTGCCGATGGTGCCGTATAGGTAGACCGTCGCCCTCCCCGCCTCGTCCTTGACCTTAAACATCGCTCGCTCCTTCCTGGCTCCCGTCACCGGGCGCCGACGGGCCGTCCGCGTTGAAGACGTTCACCGTCCCGTCTTGGTTGACCGTTCCGTAGTTGAGCGGGAACAGGGGGAGGTCGATGCCATCGATCGGCTCCATGTCCTCCAGCTCGCGGATGTCCCCGCGCGTGTAGGCACCGAGGTACGCCATCTCGCGGTAGTACTGGCTCCTGCTCGCGTCGTCCCCCCGCATGAGGCCCTGGATCTTGAACTTCCCTCCGCACCCGCTGATGCCGCATGCGTCGATGACTGGCCTGAGGCCGATCTCGACGGAGCGCACGTCCGGGACGATGGTGTCGGTGACGTAGTCGATCCGCTGCTGCTGCGAGGACGCGTAGGTGGCGGAGTCGAGGTCGTACACCTTCCACGGCGGCACGTTGCAGGCGCGGCACACCTGCTGCAGCACCCACCTCTGCTGTTCGATGACCGAGGCGTCCTTCATGGTCTGCTGGTCGGTGACCCACTTCGCGCCGTAGCCGAAGATGGGCGCCTTGCCCGCCTCCCCGACCCCGCGCTTGGCGTCTACCGCCGTGCGGAGCGCCTTGAGGTCGTCGGCGGTCATCCTCCCCGCCGGGACCTCGACATGCCCGAGCTGGTGGTTCCCGTTCCGGAGCATCGAGGAGTAGAAGCGCTCGAGGTCGACGGAGAGCCCTATCTCCTCTGCCGAGAGCGACGCGAGGGAGACGCCCCTGACGCCGTCCTTCGTGATGTGCGTCGGGATGTTCACGATCTCGTCGGAGAAGTACGTGCCCGCCGGGACGTGGTCGTCCCCGGGCGACACCGTGTACGAGGTGCGGTAGCCCTCCGGCCTCGATGGGTCGAAGCCATGCCTCACGTGGGCGCTCACGGGCCATATCGCCCTGGGGCGGCCTCGGCGCCACTCGACCCACCAGTAGGCGTTGCCGAACGTGTCCCTCCGGAGGACGGTCCAGGCCATGAGGGCCGTCACCGGCATCTCCTCGTTGGCCATCCCGTTCATCAGCGCGGCAAGCGGGTGGTCCCCCAGGTTCTCGCGGCGACCCCCGGTCTCGCGAACCACCGAGAACGGCAGCGATGCCATCGACCTCGCCTTGGTCTGCACGCACGCCGCGAAGTCGATCGACATGAGCGACCCGTACCCCGACGGGGAGTGAGACCACGGGGGCGTGGTGGGGCTCACCGCCTCGGATGCGTCGGCGCTCTTGTAGAACACGTCGTTCTTGTAGAACAAGTCGTAGAAGCGTCCCATGCGACCCCCTTCGGTCGCTCGCATGGTACGGGTCGCGTGAGATTAGCAGACGGGGACCATGCCCTCCCCACCCGCCACGAGCTTCGCGTAGGCGAGCGCGGCGATGGAGAGCGCGATGGCCGCGTCGATCTTGTCGCGGTGCCCGTTCTTCCCGAAGCGGCTGCCGTACGGCTCGCGGTCGAGCTCGACGGTGTTCTCCAGGTGCCTCCTGAGCTTCGCGCACCCCCTGAGCCTCACGCGCCCGCCCTTCACGAGGTTCTCGACGATGCTCGTGGCCTGGCACATCGTCGCGTTGTTCTGGGCGAACGCGACCGGCTCTATGCCGTAGGTCGACTGGAGCTGCGAGCTCATGACGATGAGGCGGTTCGGGTCCATGCCGACCACCTCCGGCCAGTGCTCCTTGCACAGCCCGGCGATCAGTTCCATCACCTGGTTCAGGTCGTAGTGCCCGGTCTCCTCGTCGGGCTCGTCGAAGACCCACTCGCGCGTGTATCCCACGGGCCTTCCGGTGCGCCCCGGGCGCTCCTGGTACGCGACGATCGCGAAGCTGTCCCCCGACGTCGCGCCGTCGATCCCGAGCGTGTAGGGCAGCGAGAGGTCGAAGTCGTTCCTACCCCGCGCGCACCTGTCGAGCTGCGCGTGCGTGAAGCACGAGTAGTCGGTCTTGTCCGTGGGGAACCGGTTCGCCGTGTACCTCTCGAATGCGCGCTTCGAGGTCGCCATGCCACGCTGGTCCTGGATGCTCTCCCACGTCACCCAGGACGCGCAGAGGAGCGGCTTCCAGGACGCCCGCCGGTTGATGTCCAGGCCGTCGTCCATCCCCAGCCAGTACAGGTACATTCCGGGGTCGGCACCGGCCTTCTGGAGGGTGTCCCACAGGAAGCCCTCGCGGGAGGCGCCTGCGGTGGTGATGCCGATCGCGAGCGGGTTCCAGAGCACCTTCTGGCCCTTGAGCCCCGCGTCCCAAACTCCGGAGTCGCGGTAGGTGTGCAGCTCGTCGAACACGAGCACGTTGAAGTGCCAGGACTCGAGCGCGTCGGCCCTGTTCGGGAGCACCATGATCTTCGCGCCGGTCTCGCGGTGCGTGATCACGTTCTTCCCGACCTCCCACTGCCCGTTCCACGTCGGGTCTAGCCGGATCATGGTGGCGATCTTCTCGTAGATGTTGCGCACCTGGTCGCGAGAGCTGGCGACGACCCCGTACTGCCCGTTGTGCACGACCTCCATGGTCGCGACGGTCATCACGATCGCGGCGGCGAACTCGGTCTTCCCGAACCCGGACGGAAGGCCGAAGATCGCGCGGCGGAACCGCCGCCTGAACCTGCCGCCCTCCATCCGACCGCAGGCGAGCAACGGCTTCCACATGTTCTCCCGCTGGAACGGCTCGAGAAGGAACGGCTGCCCGTAGAACGCGTCGTTGGACACGTGGTGGCACATGGTGGAGAGGCACTTCTCGTAGTCCCTCGCCATGGCGAGCCCCTCGGGCGCGTACGAGGTCTCAGTCCTCCGCATCTTCGACCACCACGTCAGGGAGCTCGTATGCCGCGTTGATGCCCTTGAAGATCTTCGCCGTGTCGGCGGCGGTCTTGACGGTGGTGGCGTCCATGAGGCCGATGCGCGACCGCGCGAGGGGCGACAGCCCGAGCATGTCCGACAGGGCGCGGATCTCGGAGCTCGCGTCCTTGAGGATCGTCAGCGCCGGGCTCTTCCTGACGAGCGGCACCTCGCTGCCGTCCTCGGTCACGAAGGGCTTCACGCCCACCTGGTCGAAGATGGCGAGCGACCCGTCCTCGGAGTGGATCGCCTGCTCCGCCTGGCACGCGACCGCGTGCCAGTAGGTGAGCAGCCTGAGCGTGGGCACGTCCTGCTCGGAGAACCCGTTCACGGGAGGGGCGATCCACGCCCATATCTCGCTCTGGACCGGGTCGGCGGCGATGTCGCGCGGCATGGCGACCCCGGAGGAGTCCTCGACCGCGAGGCCGTAGGCGTCCGACAGCCCGCGGCGTACGGCGTCGTGCTTGGGCTTCGCGCCCCTCACAGCCCCTCCCCCCTGAGGATGTCCTCGATGCCCTTCGCCGCGCGGCGCAGCCTCAGGCACAGCGGGGATGTGGCGAGCATCGACGCGCGCGACATGTCGCTTGCCGCCACGTGGGCGCGCTGCACGATCTCCCCGACCTCGTCCATCGTCATCCTGGTCGAGGGGTCCGGAGCCTCGATTCCCCCGGTGAAGGCGTGCGAGCGGGCGGCACGGCTCCTGCACGTCGCCGAGCAGAACCGCGCCGTGCGCCTCTGCGCCTGGAACTCCCTCCCGCACACCTCGCAGCGCTTGATCACCGAACCCTCCCCCGGTGGAGCCGTCACCATGACGGCGATGTTCGCACCGGCGTGAGAATTGGCGTTGCACCCTTTTTCTTAGCGTTGCGTTTTTCGCGGGATTCCCAATTTCGTGGCAACGACAGGATGGGAGTGGCGTGCGGGGTATGGGATTGGGTTTCCGGATTTCGGAGGGGGTAGAGGGTCCGCCCCTCCTCCGACCGGTCGTGTCGATGGGTCGCGCAGGCCACTCCCGCGGAGATCAGCCCTCGGACTTCCTTCGTGCGTCGTCGCGTCGCTTGTGGCACGACTTGCACCTGAGCTGGAGGTTGTCGGGCTCGTCGGTGCCACCGTCGCAGAGTGCCTTGACGTGGTCGACCTCCCCGCCCATGCCCGCGGTCCTCCATGACTTCCCGTCGAACCAGGCGCACGCCCTGCCGCAGTCGGTGCACTTCCCGCGCGTCCTCGCTATGGCCACCTGCCGCGCGGCCTGGTACTCCGGGGTCGAGTAGTGGCGCCGCCACGGCTCGCGATACTTGCGTGACCCGTCGCCCTTCGTCGGCCTACGCTTCGGCCTCGGCCTGCACGTGCACCTCTGCCCCGCCGGAACGACGCGCCCGCAGTGCGGGCAGAACGTCCTCATGCCGCTCAACCCTGCGACCTCGCCCTCTCGACGTTCGTCTTGATCTTCTCCCTCGTCGCGACGTTGATGGAGCGTGACGCCGTCTCGAGCTCGAGCAGGTTCGCCCCGGACGCGCGCGCCGCGCGAAGCATCCCGGAGATGCAGAGGTCGACCTTGGTCTGATCGTATGCGTCGCTGTCCCTCGTCATGCGTGCCCCCTCGTGTTTGCTCATGCGTCCTCCCCCTCGTCTCGTACCGCCCCGTCGCAGGCGGGGTTCTCCGCGAGCACGCACTCGCCGTCCCTCGCGCAGGCCCCGTACCCTGACGGCTGACCGTCCCACGTAATCGGTGCGAAATGGATGCACCCCGAGCACGTCATCCCCGCCTCGTCGCCCACTCCCACTCCCTTCTCCTGATACTTACTCCTTATCTGCCACGCGCCCCGTCCGCGTCCCCCTCGCCCCCCGTGCGAGCTGCGGGGACGTGCGTGGCGTGGGGGTCCTCCGGTCCATGGCGTTTTGCACGGCCCTTGCACGTGCTCACAGCCCGCCATCGCGATCCCCCATCCCCCTCGCAACCGCGGCGAACCCCTCGGCCGCCTGGGCGTCGCGGCCCGGCAGGACGTGGGCGTAGAGCCGGAGCGTCGTGGCCACGCTGCCGTGCCCGAGCCTCTCCGAGACCGTCTTGGGGTCGACCCCAGCAATCAGGAGCCACGTCGCGTGCGTGTGCCGCAGGCTGTGGAAGCTCGTGCACGGGTCGATGCCGAGGGCGTCCCTCATGGCCGCGAACTCGCGTGACACGGTCGTCGGCCTCATGTGCGAGCCGTCGACGGTGACGAGCGGCGTGTCCCTGCCGGTCGACGCGAGGTACCGGTCCTGCCATGCCGCGTGCGCGCGGATCGTCGCGAGGTCGTCGCCCGTCACCGAGACGTTGCGCCTGCTCGAGGCGGTCTTCGGCCTCTGCCTGCGCACGACGCCCGCCCCCGACACCTCGACGCAGGTCGAGCTCACGGAGACGATCCCCCGGCGCTGCACGTCGCGCCTGCGCAGCGCGCACACCTCGCCCACGCGCAGCCCCGTGTGGAGCGAGACCCACGCCGCCATGGCGACGTTGCGCCGGCGCACCCCGACCGCCCCGACGGGGTCGCCGCCGTCGAGCACGGAGCGGAGCGCCGCCTCGAGCCGCGCGAAGTCGCCCTCGTCGTAGGCGGTCGCCGGGGCCGCCCCGACGCGCGGCGAGTCGATGGCCGCCGCGGGGTTCGACGACGCGACCCCGACCGAGCACATCCACCCCCACGCCCCCCTGAGGAACCAGTGGCAACCGGCCACGGTCTGCGGGGAGAGCGGGCTCCCGTCCCGCGAGCCGCGGGCGAGCAGCTCGTCCCTGAGCCTCGCCAGGTCCATCGGCTCGACCGAGTCGGCACGCTCGCGGCCCAGGGCGGGCGAGACGTAGAGCCTGGCGTAGCCGCGATAGGTCCTGCAGGTGTTCGGGCTCGCCCCCGCGGCCTCGAGCGACCGCACGTACGCCTCGAGCACGTCCGCGACCTTGGGTGACGTCCCGAGCCTCGCCGCCCCCTCGACCGTGGCGAGCCACTCCGCGGCGAGGGCGAGGGCCTCCTCGTCGGTGGACGCGGCGGGGAACCTCCGGTACGGCCTGAGCGGGCGACCGGTGACCCGGTTGACGCCGAGGTACGGCTGCACGTAGCGGATCCCGTCCCTGTCGTGCTTGACGACGAGCCTGACCTCGTGTGGATCGCCCTTCCTCGCGTTGGTTTTCGACATTTTGCGGACTTCCTCCTTGCAGCGACGGTAGAGGGCTTTTTTTCAAATCCAAATCCAAATACGAATCAAAGGGTGTGGGTTATCTCTCGGTTGGCCGTTGGGTACCCCAGTGGGTTTATGCGCTGGTAGAACCACGCGTGAAGCCACCTTTCTCGCCGTTCTTCCGGTTCCTCGCGCACCGCGCCTGGTACCGCTGGACCTCGTCCCAGACGCCGTTGTCGAAAACCTCGCCGCGGGACCCCAGCGACTCCCCGTCGATGCACCCTGACTCGGCGAGGAACTCCAGGAACTCCCGGCACTTCGGCGCCGTCATGCCGAGCGAGGATGCGAGGGACTGGAGCTGCCACTTCTCGGCGACAGGGATGACCGCCCCGGGGGCGTTCGCCATGAGCTGCCTGAGCCCCACGAGTCGACCGTATCCCGCCCACCCGAAGCGACCCCTCACCGCGGTGGCGCCAGGGTCGTAGGTCGCCTCTCGCGAGCCCACGCGGATCCATCTCGGGTACAGCGCGTCGACGTCGGTCATCCCAGCGCCTCCCCCAGGCCGATGACCGGTATCCCGCACTCGTGCGCGACCGCGACCTCCAGCGACGAGCCGCGGCTGTCCCTCCACCCCGGCAGCACCACGACGGCGTCGGCGAAGATCGTCGTGGTGCCCGTCGGGCGCATGCCGTCCCACCCGTCGAGCATCGACGTCACGTCGATGGCGAGGCACTCGCGCTCCGTGAGCCCGTCCTCGTGCTCCGTGGAGGCGAGCGGGAGCAGCCGGCACGGGTTCCAGACCTCGTTGCCAAGGGCCCGCAGCGCGTCCTCCGCGCGGTCGAACGCTGGCTTGTTGTGGCCGTCGACCCCTCGCATGGGACCGCTCAGGAAGACCCTCACGACGCGTCGCCTCCCTCGTCCCCGCCTTCGGCGCGGCATATCGCGCGCAGGGACCGGTCGTCGTCGGTCGGTCGCCATCCGTCGGTGACCATGGCGTCGTACAGCCTGGCGTACCTGTCGGCGAGGATGCCCTCGACCGTCGGCTTCGCGTACCAGCTCGCGTACAGGCCGTCGCACGACCACAGGCACCCGAGCGTCTGCATGACCTCGTACAGGCTCGCCGTCCGGTCGCCCATGTAGGCGTCAAGCGCGTCGTCCGGACCGACCGGGGACGGTATCCCCTCGAGACCCTCCTCGTTCCTTCCCTCGACCATGTCCTTGTCATGCCTCCACGCGAGCACGAGCGACGCCAGCCCCGCGCGGGACCCGCCGGCCCCGTACGACTCCGAGAGCGCGTGCCGCGCCATGCGCGAGAAGCTCGCCAGGTACAGCGCCGCGTGTGTCGCCTTGTCATGCCTCCACGACGCCTCCTGCCCCGTCTCCCCGCGCCTTCCGGGGACCGCGACCGAACTCGGGTCGATGGGGCCGTGGGCGTCGACGTAGACCTCGTATCCGCTCCCGACGTCCCCGTGGCGGAACGCGACGAGGTCGCCCTCCGTACCGCGGGCCGCGAGCCGCGCGGCGGCCGCCTTCGACGAGACGAGGTCCACGAACGAGAGGCCCTTCTCGAGCGCCGTGCTCCCGTACGGTGCGCCACCGTCGCGGAACTCGACGCTTCCGGGCATGGCGGCCCTGATCGCGGCGTCCTTGGCCGAGCGCCTGTGCTCGTCGCGGATCCTCATGGCCTCTCGCTCGGGCGTGTCCCACTCGGATCCCTCGGCCTCGATGACGCGCCTGCGCTCCGCCGGGTCGTCGAACTCCCCGGCGATGACGAGGGCGTCGAGGCTCGCCTGGTCGGCCCCGTCATCCGACGCCGCGCGCCGCGCCCTGGCGACGTCCTCGCGCCTCCGGCGGGTGGCCTTGGCCACGACCGCCTCGTCGACGTCGAGCATAAGCGCGCGCTGGAACCCACGGGCCGCCTCGACGGGCGAGAGCGTGCGCTTGTCGTCGGTCGCGAGCATGGCCACGGCCTCGTCGGCCGCATCGTAGGACCTGAAGCAGAGGACGTCGACGAGGTCGTCGGACCCCTCGCCGTAGAGGCTCCAGAGCGCGCGCACGCGCCTCTCGCCGTCGACCACGCGGTAGGTCTGCCTGCCGTCCGGGTCCGTGCCGTCGGCGACCACGACCGGCGGGTTGAGCGGCTGGCCCCCCGTGGCCTCGATGCTCCTCGCCAGCGCGGCGACGTCCCCCATGTCCTGACGCGGGTTGGTCTCGCTGAGGCGTATCGACCCCAGCGGGACCGCTGCCTTGTAGCTGTCCATCACCTTTCTCCCTTCCATGGCTCTCTCCGGTAGTGGCATCCCTCCAGGCCCATCGCCCGCAGGTCCGCGAGGACGCGCGCCTTGACGGCGTCCTCGTCCCTGGGCGGGCACGCGACGGCGAAGGTGAGCAGCACCGCGTCACCCGAGGGCGGCTCGGGTATCCCCGCCGCCCGGCGGTACTCGCTGAACCCCATGGTGCTGTGGGTGTCGATGAGCGGCTTCCGTCCCATGGCGCACCTCCTAGAGGCATCCGAGGAACAGGAGCGCGAAGGCGGCCAGGGCGCCGAGCGCCGCCTCGACCGTGACCCGGACCTGCTCGCGCAGCCAGTCGGCGTCATGCCCCATGGGCGTCGCCTCCCATCCGCCACGCGAGGGCCGAGTCGAGCGCCGCCCTCAGCACGCGGACTTCCCGCCTGTCGGCGTCACGCTGGGACCGCATCGCCCTCGCCCTGTCGGCGGCCCGCCCGCGTTCGAGCTCGATCCGCGCGACCTGTGACTCGAGCTCGCGGACGCGCCTCGCGTACTCCCTGCGATCACCCATGACCTCGAGGACGCCCTCGGAGACGGGCGATGCGCAGCGTGTCGTGGCGTCCAGCTCGTCCTCGTACCCGAGCGCCCTGGCCACCTCGTCCAACCTGTGCTGCAGGTCCTCGCAGCGCCTGCTCAGGCCGTTCCGCTCCGTCAGCCATGCGTCTCCGATGCGGGCGCACCAGCCTGCCAGGTCCTCGCCGTCGTCACGGGACCCCGGGTACCCAAGCAGCTCGTCGAGAGGATCCGTCTCATCGCTCATGCGCCGGCCCTCCTCGCCCTGAAGATCCCGACCGCCCTCATGAGTTTCGCGTAGCATCCCTGGCACAGGTACGCCATGTCGGCCTCGGCGCCGCTCCCCCGCTGCATCGGCGCGATCTCCCACCACTGCGACCCGACCGGTGACTCGGATGACCACGCGCCGCAGATCTCGCAGCGGTGGTCCCTCCTGTCGCGGCGGGCACGGTTCGCGGTCACACCGCCACCGCGGCGCCAGCCGCCATCGCGACGGCACCGTCCATGGCCGGGATCACCCAGAGCCACAGGACGGCGGCGAATGCGATCATCCCGACGAGCAGCCCGATCAGCACGCCGCACAGCAGCGCGTCGGCGACTCGTGGTACGCTTGTCAAGGCCGACTGGCCGTTCCGGGCGTCGATGCTGTCCAAGGCCGCGCCCGGTTCTTTCATATGTGTGCACTTTGTGTTCACTCTCTCGCTCTCTTCCGCGTTTCCGCTGGTAGCCTGCTGTTTTCATTTTTCTTTCATTTGTTTGGCCCTTTTCTTGGCCCGCGACTTGCGCGCATAGAGCGCTTGGCGGGCCTTCCTCTCTTCCTCGATCCTCCTCGACTCCTCCTGGATGTCGCGGACCTCCTCGGCCATTCGCTCGCGCCGGGCCGACATGGTGCAGACCGAGCACCATCCCGTGCGGCTCGAGAGCGGCCGCGAGGTGCGGCGGCCGCACCTGGGACATAGCCACCACCTCCTGAGCGAGATCCCGTACCGGTATGCCTGCATCTCGACGGCCGTGCTCGACCTTCCGAGCTCGTCGGCTATCGACTTCGCCCCATCCCCGGCGTGCTCCTCGAGGTACTCGATCTCGTGGGTGGTCCATCTCATCGCGTCGGCTTCCCCGCCTCGAGCCACTTGCGGTACAGCTCCATGAGGATCGAGCCCATCCTCTCCAGTCGCAGCTCGCTCTCGGTGTATTCCGCGCTCGTCTTCTCGCTCACTTGGCACCTCTTCCAACCCATCTGCGAATCGTGGTGGCGGATTTCTTCGACAAGAGCCCCTATGCTCCTTGGCAACCGGATAGGTCACATGGATGGTCATCGGACCCTGGTAGACTTCTTACTGTTGGAGACTATGGATTGGTGGAGCGATGCCGAGGATTCAGTGGGAACCGAAGCCGCAGGTGAAGGGGGAGGCCCTGAAGGGTCTCGAGGTCACGGCGGCCATGGCAAGAAAGACCGACGTCGGCGAGATGGACGCCCGCCAGCTCGCCATCCTCATGAAACCCCTTGCGGACGAGCTCCATACCCCCGATTCCGAGTCAAAGGACATCATCTCAGCGGAGAGGAACAGCTCCGAGGAGGGCATCCTGAGCGACTACCACGAACTCGAGGGGTACGGGTACATCTCGAACATCCACCCGGAACGCGAGCCGAACGGCGACGTGGAAGACGCCGCGTGCAGCGTCCGCTACCACGTCACCCGGAAGGGGGCTTCGGCTGCGAGAGCCGTCAGAAGGTACGTGAGCCGCCCGAGATATCAGAGGGCATGGATAACCGTCAACTCCTGGTGCCAGCATGACTTCCTGTTCAAGACGATTGTCACGGTCATCCTGAGCTCCGTCGTCACCTGGTTCCTGACCACCTGGTGGCTCAAGGGGTAGCGGTGGTCGCGCTATCTGAGGGCGAGAGATGCAAGCCATACCCCAATCATGCTCCCGACGATGGCGGCTACGATCAGCCATGCATCGTCAAGCGGCTTCGAATGGTGCCATTCCCCGTCATCTCCGAGCCGGAAGAAGCCGTTGCCGTCTCCATCGTCGTAACGCACGAATCTGGTTTTCCTCATTGCCTTCCTCCCCTCATCCGTCTTGGCCCCAGACGTCAGCCGGGGCCGTCCTTTTCATGTGACCTATCCGGTTGTCAAGGTGCCTTCGTGCCCAGACTGTCTTGCGAACTATTTCAAGAAGTTAGTTTAACTAGCGTTTCGACCGAAAAAAATAGCCTCGTAGGTTTGTGCCAGGATCTCACAGATTCGTTTTGCCTGGAGCACACTCGCGGCTGTTGGATCATCCTCGATCTTTGCGTATGTCGGACGCGAGACCCCTAGCTGGTCAGCCATATATTGCTGCGTGAATCCAGCGTGTTCCCTTGCTGATTTCAGAGTTCGTTCCCCTGTCATTCGATGCCTCCCCTCGCTCTCTCCGTGACAAAAGTAATGCTAGTTATACTAGCGTTGCATGTCAATGAAAATTAGCAGAGAATGATAGAAAAGTTTGCGCATGGTATTGGAGCAGTGATGGGAATCAGAGAGAACATCATCAGACTTCGAGAGGAACACGATCTCACCCAGGAGCAGCTGGCAAAGATTGCAGGTGTGTCTCGCGGGGCCGTATCCCAATGGGAAGGTGGATTCTCAGAGCCGCGCATGGGTTCGATTCAAAAGATGGCCGATCACTTCGGGTTATCCAAGAGCAACATCATCGAGGACAACGGAATGATCTCGGGCATCCCCGGCGCCCGCCCCATCAGGGCCAGCCGCCACGCCACGGTACCCCTGCGCCGCGTGGGGAAGGTACACGCCGGATCCCTGGAGGACGAGGAGCTGCTCGACGGCGAGGTCGAGGTGCCGGCGAGCGTCGCCGCGGCGCACCCCAGGGCCGTGGCCATGCTCGTCGAGGGCGACTGCATGGACGAGCTCGTGCCCGAGGGCTGCCACGTGCTCGTCGACCCGACGATGACCGAACCTCACGACCGCTCCGTGGTGGTTATCGAGACCGAGGACTACGAGGCGACCATGCGCGAGTGGCGCGTGGTGGGCCAGACGCTCGTGCTCGTGGCCAGGAGCCACGGGACCCATGAGGACATGGTGTTCACAGACGACCGTCCGGTCAGGGTGCTGGGGACGGTCGTCTGGTTCCAGTCGGCGGGGCAGATGGAGTAGGGAATTCGTAGACGGTGTCGTGGGGGTTGTAGATACCGTCGCGTGGGCACTGACGGCAGAAGGGGCAGAAAAATGCTTTCTGTTTTTAAAAAGTTAAAGCTTATCGAGCAAAGCCTTCCACCGTGGTTCTTCAGCATGCTATTTGGGACTATTGCTGTTTTAATAGCATTTATTCCTTGGCTAGTTTCTATGATGACCGTTTTTGATTCCCTGCTCAGCTGGCTTTTGCTCCCCTTCGTAGTCCTATCTGCCGGCATTGTAATCGATGTAATCCGCTTGCATCTGCGTAACGGACAACACGAAGCAAGGGATGCCAAATCAAAAAAGGGCATTTCCAAAAATGGAGAAGGAGAATCGGTAACCGGAAAAATCACAAAAGAAATCATCGGCTATGCCAGGGAACCGCAAACGATCTACGCGGTCATGCTTACGGGAGGATGGGGGGTAGGCAAGACCCACTACGTTGAGGAAGTGCTAAGGCCTAAACTTGAGAAGGAAGGAATCAAAGTCATCCGGTGTTCCTGTTTTGGTGTTAGATCCGTCAAGACCTTGCAGAAGAAAATTCTCGGGACTGTATTGCCTCTGATGTCGAAGAACTCAACTGCGGGGCGAGTTTCTAATACCATATCTGATATCACCTCTGCCTTGCATGAGATTGTGGAGAAAGTACCTGAGATTCACTTGAACACGGCTGTTCTTGCTCCAGAATTCCTCAAACGCTTTGACGGTCTAATTGTCATCGATGACTTTGAGCGGTGTTCTGCTTCCATATTATCTGATGTAATCGGGTACCTGAACGATCTTGTCGAGAACCAAGGTAAGAAGGTTCTCATTGTTGCAAACGAAGATACGCTCAAAGAGCGCCTAGATGAAAGTGGAGCTTCGAAGGCGAAAAAGCGGTTTACCTACGACGAGCTAAAGGAGAAGGTCATCTGGAAGACTTACAAGTATGTCCCGCCATTTCTGGAGCAGTTTGAGAGCGCTCTCGGGGACATTATTATCGATGATGGTGCCGATTTCAGAGAGCGGACGTCTACCGCGCTAGAAACACGTTGGAAGAGCTGGGAGAAGGGAAGAGCTGTCAACTTCAGAGCTCTTCTGAAGTCGAAGAGCCTGCTGCACGATGTCTGCACGACGGATTTTATTAGGGAAGACGGTAAGGACAAGCACACGGACGAGATACTTGCCGACGTGATCAGGTACTCCATACTTGGTGCCGAGAACAACCCTCCAGACGACCCGAGAGATAAGAAGAAAAATCAGGACGGACAAGAAAATGACCTCATTAGAGATGCCCTCGAGGCAAGTGCGAATGGTCGCCAGTCTGATCGCGATCGATATGACGCCCTGACCTTTATTGGAGAGTTTTTTTCTGACAGCAATCAGTCCGTTGGAGATATCGAAGACTGTCTTGAAGGCTATCAAGTCTCGTTCTATCCATTGACTAGGCTGGGGATGAGAGCTTCAGAAATCCTTCAATCTGCTTCCCCCCTGGACTCTAGCGATGACGAGAACCGGGAAAAGCTTGGAGTCCTTTGCCGGGCCGTCAAAGAGAATGCTTTAGGATATCCGAGGCTCGTCAATCTTCTCGATCGAATCTTGTATTTTACAGACATGGGTTATACAACCGAGGAGAACGTGACGTTTGACCAGGTTAAAGGTGAAGCGCTCGGGCTGGCTACGGATGATCCTAAAGAGGCACTTCATGAAATTGAGATTGCGATCGGGTTCTATCGTGGAGAGACTAATCCACATGCACAAACCATGCTACGGGTCATGAACGAGCTCTCAGACCGAGCTCGTGAAGCACTAGCCAAGCGTGAGGACGATGCATGGGCAATGGTGCTTAGTCGTGATACGGGAGATGGCAAGGAGATTGACGCATGGCGCAGAGAGTATTCCAGTGGTACGCACCTGGGGTCGTTCTCTGGCAATGCGGTCGCCCAGTTCATATCTACGACTAGCGACTTTTGTGGTAAGGCGGAGAATTCTGGTTTGTATGCCTTGGGAGACCTTCTGCATGAGATTGCAAAGCAAGTGCCCGCAGAGAGTCCGGTTGATTTCGAAAGTTGCGTTGAAGAAGCGACGTCTGGCATCAGAAAACTTAGAGACAACGCAGAACGGGCAAGAAGGGCGAACCTTGATTTCGTCATAGAAGATCTAGAGAAGCTTGCCAAGATCTATGTGGAATCGGGAGGGAACACAAAAATAGTAACAACTATCGGTCCTCCCAGTAAGGATGAGTCTATCTAATAATGTAAAACTGCCCTCACCCGGTTGCACCCGGACGAGGGCACGGCAACGACCTCGGGAGGGGTTGTCATGGCACATGATAGCAGCAAGCACGACCCGCTGGGAAGCGCATGCGAGCGGAGATACGACACGTCGGACAGCGCATTCCGTCTAGAGAAGCGAACCTGTAAGGTTTGCGACGATGCCTGCGCCATCAACGGGGACCTTGTCCATCGCCCTCATCACCTCGGATCCTCAGCCATCCAGGCTTGGGTCTCCCGTCAGGTCAATTGAACGATTGAGGTGATTGTCGCATGCCGGTGAGGACTGCCGTCATCTACGCTCGCTTCTCGTGCTCGAAGCAACGCGAGGCATCGATCGAGGACCAGCTGAGGGTGTGCCACGACTGGTGCGGGCGAGAGGGATACGCGGTCGTCGCAGAGTACGCCGACCATGCCCTCAGCGGTCGCACCGACGACCGGCCGAAGTTCCAGGAGATGATCGCGAACGCCGGGGAGAGCGAGATCGTCCTCGTCTACATGATGGACCGCTTCAGCCGTGACGCCTTCGACGCACCGATCTACAAGCGCGAGCTCGCGAAGCACGGCGTGAGGTTGGTCTCCGCCCTTGAGGCCATCCCCGACTCCCCCGAGGGCATCATCTACGAGAAGCTCCTCGAGGGAATCGCCGCCTGCGAGTCCGCGAAGACCTCCGTGCGCACGAAGCGCGGCATGGAGGGCAACGCCCTCAAGTGCATGGACAACGGCGTGAGAGTCTATGGATACCACCCCGACTCCGACGGTCACTACCAGATTGTGCCCGACGAGGCGGAGATCGTCCGCGAGGCGTTCAGTAGGAGAATCGCCGGCGAGACGTGCGGGTCGATAGCCGAGGATCTCGCCCAACGGGGCGTAAGGACCTATACCGGAAGGCCCTGCGGGTACACCATGGTCTACAAGATGCTCCAGAACGAGAAGTACCGCGGCATCTACATCTTCGGCAACGTTCGACGGGAGGGCGGCATGCCCAGGATCATCGACGACGGGACGTTCGACCGCGCACAGCACGTCCAGGGCAAGAAGCAGCGCGCCGACGAGAACTGGGGCGACTTCGTCCTGTCCGGGCGCGTGATCTGCTCCGCGTGCGGGCGCACGATGCCGGGCGTCTCGGGGCGCAGTCACACCGGGGCAAAGCACGAGTACTACGGCTGCAAGCACTGCGACATGAAGGCGGTGAGGCGCGACTGGCTCGAGGGGGAGACCGTCGAGGCCCTCCGCGCCATCCTGAGCGACCGCGACGAGGCCCTCAGGATAGCCCAGATGGTCGTGGACTCCCAGACCGACCACTTGGCCGACGAGGAGAGGAAGCGCGCCACAGCGGCGCTCAGATCCGCTGAGAACGGCATGAGGAACCTCCTTGCCGCAGTCGAGCAGGGAATCATGGTACCCGGGACGAAGGAGCGCATAGGACAGCTCAAGGAGCAGCAGGCCCGTGCCAGGCGTGACCTCGAGTCCCTCGACGCATGCAAGCTGGACGCCGTGGTCTTCGCCGACTTCCTCCAGTCGGGAACCCTTCTGGATGACCGCTCCCTGCTCGACGCCTTCGTGTATCAGGCTCTCGTGTCTGAGGAGTGCGTGCTGGTCACGCTCAACTACGACGACAAAAAGTTAGAACCCGCGAGAGTCAGCCTCTCACGGGTTCTAACAGATTGTGTATGGCTCCCCGGGCAGGATTCGAACCTGCGACACGCTGATTAACAGTCAGCTGCGCTACCACTGCGCCACCGGGGAATGCACTTCGACGCAAAGCAAGAGTATACAGATACATCGTCCCCATGCAAG
>Ga0183095_11016_pt1 | contig 37364 bp, 33 predicted proteins | sample BioMet4_FD_130346 | JGI IMG/M metagenome (GOLD analysis project Ga0183095, IMG submission 130346) | Microbial communities from bioreactor (seeded with sewage sludge) at LBNL, California, USA - Biofuel metagenome 4 (v2) (version 3) | ecosystem: Engineered > Bioreactor > Anaerobic > Unclassified ...
CGATCAGAAAGATCGGGTTATGCAGCAGATCAGTCAAAAAGTGAAAAAGGCCGGGATCTTTGATGTGAGGTTTTCGGGCTCCATCTTTACCAATTTGAAATTGTTGAAAGAGATGGGGGTGCTGCTGATCATTTCGGTGCTGCTGCTTTATTTTATCCTGGCGGCACAGTTTGAATCGCTTGTTCAACCTTTGCTGGTTCTTTTGGAGATACCCATCGATATCGCGGCAGCCATCGTGGTGCTGTATCTGACGGGGCAGTCGCTGAACCTGATGTCGGCCATGGGCATGGTGATCATGACAGGGATCATTATTACGGACTCGATCCTGAAACTCGATGTGATCAACCATCTCAGGAAAGAAGGATACCCGCTGCTTAAGGCTATCTATGTCGGAGGACACCGCAGAGTGAGAGCCATCATCATGACCGGTTTAACCAGTATCCTGGCGATGATTCCACTTCTTTTTACCAATGATTTGGGAAGCGAACTTCAGAAGCCTTTTTCCTATTCCCTGATTGGAGGAATGGTGATTGGAACGGTGGTGAGTTTGTATCTGGTGCCGGTGGTGTATTGGTACGTATATAGGAATGAAAGAATGAAAGAATGAAGGAATGAAGGAATTAAGAATTAAGAATTAAGAATTAAGGAATGAAAGAATGGGCTTTGTAGAGACGCACGGCCGTGCGTCTCTATTCATTCATTGCCGTCAGTTTCAACTGACGGAAAAAAGTTCAGGAAGGGATGGCTTTAGCCACATTTTTACAATAGCTAAATGCGGATAAAGCCTTTGTCAATGAAAGAATTAAGAATTAAGAATAAGGGAATGGGTGGAAAAAATTTTTATAATAGAAATAACCTGGATTTATGGAAAGATATTTACTGTTGTTTTTTATTTTGATTTCAATACCTGGTTTTGGCCAGAACAGGATGACACTCGGGGAGGCGATCAGGCTGGCGGCGGATAGTTCATTGACTGCTTTTAAGGCACAGAACCTTTACCTGGCAAGTTACTGGCAATACCGGACTTTTATCGCCCAGAAGAAGCCGTTAGTATCGCTAAATACCAATCTGATCGATGTCAACAATTCGATGACCAAGGTATATAATTCTGTGTTGAAAATCAATGAATACGCCCATATCCAGGATATCTCCTCGGAAGCCAATGCCTCGGTCAAACAGAATCTTCCTTTCAGCGGAGGAACGCTTTATTTTGATTCGGAGCTGAGCAGGGTGCAGACTTTCGGGCAAACGGAATTCACCCAGTATTCGGCTGTTCCGATCAGGGTTGGATTAAATCAGCCGGTTTATGGGTATAACACCTTTAAATGGCAGAAAAAGATTGAGCCGCTGAAATATGAAAAGGCGAAAAAGAATTACCTGCAAACGGTAGAAAATGTTTCTTCCAGGATGGTGGATAATTTTTTTGATTTGCTTACTGCCCGGATGAAGGTCTCCATGTCGGGCACCAATGTGGCCAACGCTGATACGCTTTATATCATTGGGCAGAAAAGACTTGAGATTGCCTCTTTGTCCCTGGCTGATGTGCTGACGCTGAGAGTGGATGCGCTGAATGCGCGGAATGATCTGGAGGAGGCAAAAAAAGGATTAAAAAACGCTCAATATGTGTTTAACTCCTATCTTCGACTGAGAGAGGATCTTCAGGCGGATCTGGAAATACCGGAGAACCTGCCGGTATTTCAGGTCAATTATGAAGAGGTCCTTCAACAGGCTCAACAAAACAATCCTGATTTGCTGGGATATCAACAGCAGGTGCTGGAGTCGGCCAGCGACCTGGAAAGAGCGAAGCGGCAAAATCTTTTTAACGCTACGCTGAACGCCAGTTTTGGATTGAATCAGCAGAATTCCTCGATCGAGGGCGCTTACCATAACCCGATGGATCAGCAAAGAGCGGCAGTTTCATTGTCTATTCCGATCATAGACTGGGGACAGAGCCGGGGGAAAGTGAATATGGCAAGGAAAAATTATGAAGTGACGAAGATTTCGGTAGAGCAGGCCAAGGTTGATTTCCGGCAGCAGGTGATGATGGCGGTTACCAATTTCAATATGCAGATGAACATCGTTAAAAGTGCAGAGGAAACGAGAAATGTGGCAAAGCAGGCTTACGAGATCAACAAACAGCGTTTTGTCATTGGTAAAACCGATGTGAACAGTCTTGGGCTTGCGCTTAACCGGCAGGACCAGGCAACCCTGAATTACCTGAATGCCCTTCGGGATTATTGGAAATATTATTATATCCTGAGGCAGATCACGCTTTATGATTTTGAAAACAGGAAGGAACTGGGGAGGAATTTTGATGAGGGGATGGGGGTTAATTAAGAATTAAGGATTAAGAATTAAGAATGAAAGAATGAAAGAATGAAAGAATTAATTAATCATTAGTACTGCCGTTTAATAAAGAGAAAGGATCCGGGGAAATCTGCTTCATCGAAGATGATCTGCGGGAATCCGTGTCCTTGCTCCTCATTTTCAAATTTTCAAATTAAATCCGTGGTCATTGGTCTCATCCGCGTCATCCGTGTTCTGATTGTTTATCAAAAAATAATAAGGTTAATAAGGTTGGGGTGTGGAGGATCGATTTTTTTCTGAGGTGTTTTCTATAGATTAGGTTATCCATTCCTCAGATCGAACTCGCGTTATTTTAATTTATCCTGATGTGCTCCTGTTCGGCAAATTCATGCAGCAACGGAGTTGCCCGGATGCCGCACTACGTGGCTTACTTCTCATATTCTGTTCATTTCTACAAAGATTCAGCTGCTATGCAGCTCTCCAAAAATGAAAAATTTAGGAATTGATTCCTTCTAAAATCTGACTGGATTCGTAATTCGTAATTTCGTAAAATCGGAACGAGGCTAATGATTAATGGATAATGGATAATGAGGGGAAAAAATAGAAAGAGGGGGAAAAGGGGAATAGGGGAAAATTTAATGGTCATAAAAAGTCATTGAGAGTCATTAAGGTCATTAAAAGTCATTGATAGTCAAAGATAGATCATTAAAGAGTCATTGATAGGTCATAAGGGTCATTGAAATGGACATTAGAAGGCCACCTGAAAGGGTGGCTTTTTTTTGTGCCTTTTTCTGCCATTGACAGGATGGCAGAACACAAATCGCGCTTTCGGGTGCTTTCGGCACCGAAAATGCCCATGGTTCAATAGTTGGATAATAATGCCAGAACGGCGAGGGAAAGGGCTTACTGCAGGAGGCAATTCCGGGACCGGGAAATCATTATTGTTTAATTTTTAAAATTTAGAAATCATGGGTATTATTAAACAGGGGATCCTTGGCGGATTCTCAGGGAAAGTAGCAAAAGTAGTCGGAGCCTCCTGGAAGGGAATCGATTACATGCGAGGTATCGCAAGCAGTGTGGCCAATCCACAGACAGTGCCTCAGTTGTCTCAACGGCAGAAGTTTTCCATCGTCATGAATTTTCTTCAACCTTTGTCGGAATTTGTTAAGACAGGGTTCAAGAGCTACGACGTGAAGATGACCTGCCTTAACGCGGCAATGGCCTACAACATCCGTAACGCGGTTCAGGGAGCTTATCCCAATTACACCATTGACTACGCGAATGCACTTGTAGCCAGGGGCAACCTGGCGTCGCCACTCAATCCGGCAGCGGCTGCTGGTGTGGCCGGGACGGTTGTCATAACCTGGGATAACAACTCGGGTGAAATCGGGGCGACCGCGGCGGACAAAACTTTGATCGTGGTATATAACCCGGCAAAGCACCAGGCTGTCTCAGTGAACGAGTTAGCTGAAAGGGCTGATGGTACGCAGACGGTAACAGTGCCGGATTCATTTTCGGGCGATCTTGTACAATGTTACATGGCATTCCTTTCCGCTGAAGGGGAAGTTTCCAAAAGCGGATTTGCAGGGGCTGTAACAGTTATCTAAAAGAACCTGAGAAGGTGAGCGGACAAGAATGGGATAGGATGGGACCGGTGTTGACTGAAGTTATCCCATCGCCACGTATTTCGACTCTTCTCATCTTCTCTTTTCTCAGATTATTTATTCACTTTTATATTCGATGTTCTTATGAAAACTATAAAACTTTTATTGCTGGCAATCGGTACTTTTTTGCTGTTTTTTGCCGGTTGTTTCGTGAATATTACAATGGATCAACCCACAGTTAATCCGGGTGATTCGTCAGTGTTTAAAATGATTTCGATCGCTGTCCTGGCGGTTTATGAGGTAGTGGTAAGGATAGTGCCTTCCATCGGAGATTATTCTGTGATATCCTGGATCATAAAAGCACTGAAGAAGGTTTCGGATACGTTGAATGTCAAACCTTAGACTATAGCCTATAGCCTTTAGGCTGAGGAGGAAACCCGGACCGGAGAAGGGAGAAGGGAAACCGGAGAAAGGGAAACCGGAGAAAGGGAAACCGGAGAAAGGAAAACCGGAGAAGGGAAAACCGGAGAAGGGAAACCGGAGAAAGGAAGGAGTAAAAAAAGGGCTTCCAAGATGGAAGCCCTTTTCTTAAAATCTTTAGAAATGTTAGAATCTTTTTTCTTTGATGCGGGCTTTTTTACCCGTAAGCTGACGAAGATAGTAAAGCCGGGCACGACGAACATGACCCATCCGGTTAACTTCGATGCCATCAATAAAAGGAGAATAGAACGGAAAAATTCTTTCTACTCCGACATTACCGGACATCTTGCGTACAGTGAACGTTTTGGTAGTTCCTGATCCTTTGATCTGAATTACAGTTCCTTTGTAATTCTGAATTCTCTCTTTTGTTCCTTCAACGATCTTGTAACGTACTGTTACAGTATCACCCGCATGAAATGTAGGTAATTCTTTCTGTTCACCTAAAAATGCGTTTTCTGCAATTTTTATCAGATCCATCTTTATTGATTTATGCAATTATCTTGACGAACGCAATATTCACAGTGTCCACTTGTTTGCTGTCAGAGATTACGTACGAAATTTGGTGCAAAAGTAGTATTTTTTTGTTTTGATAAGGTTCTCTTTGAAATAAATTTTTTAATCAATTGAAAATTGATAATAATTTTCATTATCCATTGTCCATTATCCATTGTTCATTATTATAGTCCCAGTTTTTTTAAAATATCACCCGGTATTGCCTTTTTATTCACCATAATGCTGGTAGTTTTGTAACTGACATAGGGTTTGGAAGCGTAAAAATATCCTTTATAGTTATTGTATTCTCCCCATGAATTTTTGATGATGTAGTATTCCTTTCCAAACTGGTCTTTAGCCAAACCAATGATATGCATTCCATGATCGTCGGTAGTTTCCTGGTCATCGAAAGCAGCTTGTCTCATTTCCTGAGTAATTTCTTTTTCACGCACCGCCAGTATCTTCTTATCTGAGGAGACAGAATCGGAGGACATTTCGGGGATTACCGCGATACCTTTAGAGGTAGTATTGAAACCTTTTTCAGAGACGTCGGCGGCCCAGGCAACCGTGTACCCGTTTTTAAGGGAGTAGTCAATAATTTGCTCGATTTCATCCAGGGGAACATTGTAGAAATTGCTCCATAGCCAGTTATCCGGGACCTCAAGAATGAAAGGTTTATAATAGGGATGGTGAATAAAGGATGTTATCTGCACGTAATCATCGGGGTTGATACCGCAGTAATCGGATACAAAAGTTTTTGGGGTATAGGTTTTACCCTGGTAGGTGAATTCCTCTGGCATTTCACCGAGATAATAATTCAGCGTTTTTCTCAGTGTGTCGGACCAGGCGACAGGTATGACCGATTTATTGGTTATTACATTTTCAACTTCTTTTCTCAACACAGAATCCATGGCTGTATGATCATGAAGTTCTTTATTGTATTTAATGCCATGATAAACCTCTTCGGGGACTAAACCGTAATTTTTGGTGACATAAAGCAGATCGTAAAAGATGCCTCCGGGACCAAAATTGGTATTACCCTTCATCCGAACGAATTTTTGTGCCTTGTCAAGATAACAATGATTGATTACAAACATTTCCGATAAGTCGGTTTCTGGTTTCCCCTTGCGTAACATTTCAGATTCGAAAAAAGAAAGCCCGGAGAAAGACCAGCAGGTTTGAGAATGATATTGATTTTTAACAGAGGTATGAGGTAATTCCGTGATAACGGTGAACCTGTATTCTGAACTGTCGGGCGATTGAGCATTCACAATCAATTGGGGCAAAATCAGAATCGAAATAACGAGGAGAAGTTTAGATGTATTCATGAGTAGATTAATGATTTTGATTTCTATTGTGGATAAGCAACTCTTACGTGATAAATATTCTGCAGCTTTTCAAGAAAGACCTCTTTCAGCATATTGATGTCTCTAAAAGTCAGAGGAGCTTCATTTAACTGTCCGGCTTCTATTTTCTGGTTAAATACCAGATCGATGATCTTTTTAAAGTTTTCGCTGGTTTTATCCACCAAGGATCTGGAAGCTGCCTCGATGCTGTCCGCCAGCATTACAACTGCCGTTTCCCGGGTAGAGGGTAATGGTCCGGAGTAAGTGAATTTCTTTTCGTCGATATCCCCGTTAATGCCTCCGCTTTTATTGAAGAAATAGGCAGTCTTGGTGGTGCCATGGTGAGTTTTGATGAAATCAATGATTTGTTCCGGCAATTTATGTTTATGTGCCAGTTCAACTCCATGACCCACATGCTCAAGGATAATCTGAGCACTTTCCAGGGAGGTGTGATTTTGATGCGGATTTAAACCCATAGCCTGATTTTCAGAGAAATATTGAGGCTGGACAATTTTACCAATGTCGTGGTACATTGCACCCGCACGGGCCAATAAAGCATTGCCGCCAAGACGCAAGATCGCCTCTTCGGCAAGGTTGGCCACCTGCAGGGAATGCTGGTTGGTGCCGGGAGCTTCTTCGGATAGCTGGCGAAGCAATTTCTGACTCGAATTGGACAATTCAATCAGGGTTACATCAGATACGAAACCAAAGGACTTCTCCATTACAAACACCAGCAGGTAAGTGATCAGGGTAAGTGCTGCATTAATAAGGAACCATTTTAACTGGTTAAGGTCAATGCTTAGGTTCGCTTCCTGCATCAGTGAAATGCCCGTGTAAGTCACCGCATAGGTGAAGAAAATAACGGTGGAGGTCCATATTATCTGAGAGCGGCGCTGTAATTTATTCTGGGTGATGACCGCAATACTACCTGCCGGAATGGAAAGCAATACAAATTCATATCCGTTGGGAACCATGAATCCGATTATAAGGGCGGTAATGGTGTTGACAAATATGGCAAGACGCGCATCCAGAAAAGTCCGGATAATAAGGGCCAGAACGGTAAAAGGTACAATATAGATCGGGAATGTATCGTATGAAAGGGCGATTCTGTAAAATAGAATCATAAGGATCATCATTGCCAGCGTAAAAGTAATATCACGTTTTGACCGCAACAGGTACCGTCGGATGTGAAAGATAAACAGAAATAACGTGAGAAGTATGACACTGAGGAATATCACTTTTCCAAGTACAATCAGGTAATATTTTTTCTGATCGCCGCGATTGCTTTCGACGCTGTTCTTTAATGATTCAAGAATGGCGTAAGTCTGGGGGGTTATGACATCGCCTTTTGCAACAATCCGTTCGCCTTCCTGAACGACACCTCTTGTGGTGGTTACACTATCGAGAAACTTACTACGTTCTGATTCTGTTTTTGCACCATCGTAAAACAGATTGGTGGTGATGAAGTTTTCCGGATTGAGTTTTTCGATTGTTAATTTCAAATCTTTGTCCAAGTCTTTTAATTCACTTAAATCAAAGATTGCCTTGGTATAAGCTGATTTCAAAGAATAGAGCTGGCGGACAGGTATCTTTCTGGCGATATTTCCTTTTACAATATAGACCTCTTTCTTTCCGTGGTCGAGATAAGGATAACTGCCCGGTGACTGTTCCAGAATGCCATTGTTGTATAATTTTTCAAATACTTCCAATATCCTGGTTTTAATCACCCTGGAGTAAATTATTTCTGTTTTTTCCCTTCTGAATATCTCATCAATTTTATTTGAAAGAGTTGTGATTTGTTTTTGGGCAATGGAATCCCTGAGTGTAAGATAAGGAATAAGATTGTTGAGGGCTGAATCTTTTTCCATTTTAATCACCTTATCGGACTTCAGGATTGCGAATGTATAAGGTGCAATTAATGTCTCATGCATCCAGGGCCGGCCTTTATGAAACTCATAACGGAAACGTCTCTCCTGAGGCATCAAAAAATAGAGGACTGCTAAGGTGAGACAAAAGATAAAAGAAAGATATATGGAATGCCATGAGGAGGGATTAATAGGATCCCTCTTATTCGTTTTCATAACTCAATACATAAAGATTAAAATTGATACCAAAATATACTATATTTGGAATTATTCAAAAGTAATTTTTTTTAATGAGATACGGCATATCTAACTTAAGTATTGTCCCGATGAGGGCAGAACCAAGGGAAAAGAGCGAAATGTGCACTCAGATACTTTTCGGAGAGCACTATACAATAATTGAAGAAAATAATAAATGGTGCCAGGTTCGGCTTGCATTTGACAATCACGAGGGATGGATAGACCGGAAGATGGTAAGCGAAATACCGGAGGATGATTTTCTAAGATTAAATGAAAAACCCCCTTTAGTTACAACTGATGTTTTCAATATTGTACAACCTCTGGGTGGATATAAGAATTTTTTGGTTGTGGCAGGGAGTTCTCTTCCCGATTTTGATAACGAGCATAAGACTTTCCGAATCGGTGATTCCATGTATATCATGCAGGGAAATAATCTGGCCCCTTCAGATAGAAATATCAGGGAGTTAATTATTGAGAAGGCGTTGAATTATTTTAATTCTCCTTACTTATGGGGAGGCAGGTCGCCCTTTGGAATTGATTGTTCCGGATTCTCACAGATATTGTATAAGATGGCAGGGGTACCGATTCCAAGGAATGCGTCAGAACAGTCACTGATGGGGGATACCCTTGGTTTCCTGGAAGAGAGTAAGCCGGGAGATCTTGCTTTCTTTGACAACGAAGAAGGAAATATTATCCATGTTGGGGTTATATGGGAGAAAAACAAGATTATTCATTCTTCCGGGATGGTCCGCATCGACAATATTGATCAATTTGGCATTTATAATGTGGATTCCAGGAGGTACTCACATAAATTAAGAATAATGCGTCGTATCATAAAAGACTAAGAGTAAGAATATGGAACATGCACCGCTGATTGGTTATGTGTTTGCAGTGCTCGTTATTATTTATCTGATCCTTAAAGTTATTTACAAACAAAAATAGTAATCGTCTTCAGATTATCTTCTTCCTTTTAAGGAATGACTGTTTGTAACATTTAAAATCGTTTTCTATGGAATATACCTATAAGTATCCAAGGCCTGCTTTGACAGTGGATGCAATTGTCATTTCCCGGGGAGCAAATAATTCCGGGATGCTTCTCCTGATTCAAAGAAAAAATGATCCCTTTAAAGGGAAATGGGCTTTACCGGGAGGATTTGTTGACATCAATGAAAAATTAGAAGAAGCTGCTGCAAGAGAGTTGAAAGAGGAGACAGGAGTTGGAGGACTTGATTTGAAGCAATTTTATGTTTTTGATGCAATGGACAGAGATCCAAGGGATAGAACTATTTCTGTTGTCCATTATAGTTTCACCAACGATATCTTGCCGGTTAAAGGGAGTGATGACGCCAGGGATGCAAAATGGTTCCCTTTAAATGAACTTCCAGATCTGGCTTTTGATCATCGTACAATAATAGATCAGTTCATCATAAATATGAGATATGAGAGATGAGGTATGAGAGATGGATTCCAATTCTTCGGAAATGTGGAGTGATCCGATGGAGCCTTGTAATAGTAGCAAGAGTAGGATGGTAGGAAAGTAGTAAAAAAAACGGCAAGCCTTGACAACAAAGCGGTTATGGGAATAGGATTACTACTGTGAGGCTTTAAATTCCATGTTTTTTATGCAGGACTCAAGTTAATGTCTCATTTTTCAAAATTCTCCGTTCTTAGTGCAGGATTTAAGTACGGAAAGGGCTCCCGGACCTTCATTTACTAAGAGATCCAATATACTTAAATTTGGAGTGAATGGGATTTTATCCTGAAAGACCTGGGAATAGGGGGTTGGCAGAAAATCTTCATCAGGTTCCTGTTTCTGTAATTTGGGATGAATTGTATAACGGAAATCTTTTATATCTGGCGTTATATCTTCAGATTTTACATACGATCCTGTGCAGGTAATGGAAGGTTTTATATTAATTGCCTCAAGGATCACATTTTGTATTTCGTTGTTGAAGTCAATCAGATATTTCCAGTTCCTGGTGTGGTAAAATGGAGCAAGATCGTCGGCGTAATAATCAAAGAAAGGGGAATTTTTATAGGCTGACAGAATGCTTCTCCAATGTAAATGCTGCCAGTTGTGATCGTATGAGAGATGGAGATCTTTCATTTGGCTTTTAGCTGAAGGGCCTCCTTCTACAGGAATAGACAATGCAATTGGACCATTGGCAGCAAGAATTAAACAGCGGTTACGGTAAGTTTGCTTGTGGTATGATTCGAATTGTTCTATAAATACCCGTTGATAAGAAATAAACTTGGTATAATATTGGACAGGCGCCAGATAGGCAGTACTGAGAAGGACTTGGGATTTCATATAACAGTGAACGGAGTGAACAGTGAACAGTAAACAGTGGAAAGGGGACACTGTTCACTGTTTACCGTTTACTGTTCACTGTTTTTCATTTTACTTTCATAAAGAATCTGTTCCAGCGGATATTAAGCGGGAAATTCTTATTTTTATCCAGGGACAGCCATACGAAAGAGGCTTTTCCGACGACGTGATCTTCGGGAACAAATCCCCAGAATCTTGAATCAGCTGAATTGTAACGGTTATCTCCCATCATCCAGTAGTAATCCAATTTAAAGGTGTAAGTAGTTGCAGGTGATCCGTTTATATAAATCTGACCATCTTTAATCTGAAGGTCATTCCCTTCATACACGTCAATAATTCTTTTGTACAACGGGAGATTTTCCATGGTAAGATTAATTGTAGCACCTTTTTTAGGAATCCAGATAGGACCGTAATTATCGAGATTCCATGGATATTTAGGATCACTGGGGAAAATGGACGGGTCGATCATTTCTGCAGGTTTGACGTATCTCTTGATAGATTTTACGAACCTGAATTGTTTAAGTTTTTCCAGTGAACTTTCAGTAAGAGGCAAATAATAAATAGAATCTGATGCTTCAATTTCATTGGGTGAGATATCAAGTTTTTCAAGGGCGTCTTTGCTGAAGGATTCCCCGGTGATTGTGACAATATAAATGTACTGAATTCCAGGGATATTTTTCTGAGGCATTCCATTTACATAAACCTGACCTTCTTTAATTCTCAGAGAATCACCTGGAATAGCGATGCATCGTTTTATATAATTCTCACGTTTATCAACCGGACGATAGATGATGTTCCCGAATACACGTTTGTCAGACCAGACTCTCTCGTGTCCATAGGTACGGACCAAATCATAATAGCTCCGATCCTGCATACTTAAAGCAACGGTATCACCTTCAGGAAAATTGAATACTACCACGTCATCATTTTTTACCCTGCCACATCCTTTTAACCTTCGGTAAGGATTCTGGATAATGGTTGAAAAGGATTTCAAAGTGGTTGAAAAAGGCATCGTATGATGTACAAATGGAAATGCAATAGGGGTATTGGGCAGTTTGGGTCCGTAAGCGACCTTGCTGACAAAAAGATAATCACCAACCATCATCGATTTTTCCATTGATGATGTAGGGATAGTATATGCTTCAATAAAGAACAAACGGATAAAGGTGGCAGCTATCACAGCAAAGATGATGGCATCAATCCATTCCACCAGTTTGGTCTGTTTCCCTTCAGGAGGATTTTTTTTCTTCCAGAAAGCCCAATGAACTTTTTGAGTGATATAAATATCAAAAATGACAGCAAATCCCAACAGCCACCAATAATTACCGAGCCAAATTACCCATAGGAGGTAAAGACCTCCAACAAGACCGAACGTAAACCATTTGCTCTTAAGAATATTGTTCATCTTATTTTGATTACTGATTATACCAATTTTAATATATCCTTCATTGAATAGATCCCGGTTTTACCGTAACTGAACTCTGCAGCAATAACAGCTCCGAATGCAAGCCCCTTCCTGGAATAAGCGCTATGAGTGATCTCAATATAATCTTCTTCAGAATCGTATTTTATTGTATGAATTCCTGGAACGGATCCCTCTCTTACGGGTTTGATGGATAACTCTTCCTTTGATTTCTGTTTTTCGATTGTCCAGTTAGTCTTTGAATCATTGATTGAAATGATATCTTCTGCCAAAGAAATGGCGGTTCCGCTTGGAGCATCCAGCTTTTGGGTATGATGAACCTCCGTTATCGAAACATCGTATTGGGGAAATCCTTTCATCATTTTGGCAAGGAGTCTGTTCAGTTCAAAGAAGATATTAACTCCAAGGCTGTAGTTTGAAGAATAAAAGAAACATCCATTCTTCTCTTTACAGGTATTTTCAACCAATTCCCTTTGTTTCAGCCATCCTGTGGTTCCGCTTATTACAGGAATCCCGGCATCAAAACATTTAAGATAATTGTTTACTGCAACACCCGGGGAAGTAAATTCGATGGCAACGTCCGCCTTGGCGAGGTTCTCTGGAGTAAAATCTTCCGGATTAGTAATATCAATGGTTAAAACGATAGAATGGCCACGGTTTACCGCTATTTGTTCAATTTCTTTTCCCATTTTACCGTAGCCAATCAATGCTATTTTCATATCTATTATTTATCGGATGAATTTAATTGGTACACCTTATAAGGTTATAAATATTATAAAACGTGCAAAGATATCATTATTCAATAAATTTCTTATCAATAAACGCTGCAGATAATAAAGAGCAATCACATCTAAAATGGTCAGGTTTTACACTTAACATGTTTCGTGTTATTTAAACAATTTATCCAGTCCGAATTTTTTTACTGCCTCCTTTATTTCTGTCCCTGCCTTTTTCTTGAATTCTGTTTCCACCAGTTTTTTAGCTTCCGACACATCTATTTTTACATCAGGTTTTGTCATACTTCCGTTGATAAGGACACCAACTGGAATTAAGCCAATGTTCTCGCTGCCAGGGACAAAAGCAATGTATTTGTTGACTTCCTGACTTAAATCTCCCTTATTCACTTTAAAGTCGAGCCGGTAATCCAAATCTTTTGAGGCAGATTGCTTCCCGGAGACTGTTACTTCCTGACCTGCTATTTTTGTAGCGAAAGGCGAGACTATCAATCCTCCATCAACAATTTTGAATTTGGCGTTCAGGTCTCCGATCTTAACCTGGTTAAACATGTCCTTCCTGAAATATTTAGCAATCTGGTTGAATACAGAGGTTCCTGCTATTTCAACATTTTTTGTGGATAAACTACCTTCTCCATTGAGAGAAGTGAAAACAGGAGTGTAGTCATTCCCAATTTTACCGCTTAAAGAAAGATCTGTATTAAATGCTCCGGTACTTTCACCGGCCAATGGAACAAGGTGTCTGATTGTGCTAATGGATCTAAATGCAGACGGAAGATCAAAGTTTTTTACATTCATCTTTAAATTGAAAGATGGAGTTTGTTCCTTGGGAGTATCGTACTCACCGGACATAGTCATAGAACCTCCAAGCATATTCATATTCAGGGCATCAAGCAGAAGTTTTTTATCCCTTACAATGGCTTTCCCATTTACATTTGAAATGTTTATTTTATCGAAAACGAGTTGATTGATCGCTGTGTTGATTGTCAGATTAATTTTGTCCGGTAGTTCAAATGGTTTGCTGACAGTATCCTTCACTGAATTTTGGGAGGCAGGTTTCAGTTCATTCACATCCATATATTTTGAACTGAGAACCAGATTACCGTTCAACGTGCCCTTTTTCATTAAATAAGGCCAGTAATTTGATAAGGTACCTTTGGCAGAAAAGTCGCTTTGCCCCATATTTCCGGCAAGATTCGAAAGTGTAACGGTTTTGGGATTAAAATCCATTCCGGCACCTGATATCTTTACCCTTTGTGTCAGGGAAGGCGAACCGTACTCGAAATTCTTTAGAGAGACATTGCCGGTTGTTTTAAAATCCTGATACTGCTCCTTTTCGATGGATGAATATTTGCCATCAAAATCGATGAAAGCTTCCATGATACCGTTAAGGTCCAGGGAATCCATTGGAAAAGCCTGTTTTAAACCGGTGAAATCTATCTTTCCTTTCAAACTCCCTTTAACGCTTGGATCACTGACAGGAGTTGCAACATGCAGTGAAGCCTCAATAGGATTACCAGCCAGGGATGCTCCAAATTTTTCAATATCAACTTTCGTGAGGTCTAAATCTCCCTGTTCCTTGTTTATATTGGTAGTTATATTTATCTGGTTTATTTCTTTCGGTAATTTGGGATATTTGAGTTTCCCATCACTGACTTTCACGTCGATATTAAATGCCGGGAAAGTTTTATCATTGTATTTTCCTTTAAAATATCCGGTGAATGAAACACTGCCCTGAGCCTGTACATCTTTTAAATAGGATTGATATTTTTCAGGGACAAAACCAAGTAATTCACCAAAAGAAGAGGCGGGAGATTTGAAATTAATATCAAAATCATAATCCTTTTCACCCAGCACGAAGGTGCCCTCTGCTTCCAAAGGCAGTTTATTGATTAAGAATTGATTCTTCAGGAAGGTGAAAGCCATTTTTTCAAAGTCAGCCTTCAATTGGCCCTCAACGGCAGCCTTTATACTTTTAATGTAATTTGTACCATTGTAATCATAGGAAAGGTGGTCGGCCACTCCCTTGATATCCAGGGTACTATTGCTTCCTTTCATTTTACCGGAGATATCAAATACTCCATTATTCATCGAAAATGCCATCGGCGTACTTTCATCGTTGTAATTAAGCGTTGCATCCTGGATGTGGATCTTATTTAAATCAATGCCTGTGGACGATTTTTTTGCCTCTGATTTTGTAACATCCTTCTTGGATATATCCCAATTGCTTTTACCACTTTTATTTACTTTTAGATTAATAATGGGTTTATCAATGTATATTTCTGATATGCTCAAATTATTTTTCCAGAGACTTGAGAGATTAACCGAGGTGGACAGTGCATCCGTTTGAAGTAATTTATAGTTATCAAAATCTCCGATCCCTGTCACCGTTAAATTCTTTAGGGAAACATTCAAATGCGGGAAATGCCTGAAAAGAGAAATATCCACATCTGTAAAATCAATTTTGGCATTGACAGCATTGTTAGCTGTTTTTTTAGCCATGGTTGCAATTTTACCCTTATAAACAACTGGAATTGCTATCATTAGAACGATGATCAATGCCAATGCGGTCCCTAAAATGATTAATGTCCGTTTCATTTCTCTCGTGATTAAATCAATAATTCTTATAAATAAAACCTCACTCTCATTTATTCCAAAAGAATCAACCGGAGCATATTTAAAGCTGTTTGGCTCGCCCTGATAATATTCCTTTCCCGGTTATTCCCAAAGTTATATACTTTTGAAACAATTTTATCGGGCCCGGCAACTGCAATCCATACCATACCAACTGGCTTAGTTGCAGTCCCACCAGTAGGCCCTGCGATTCCAGATGTTGCTAATGCATAATTCGTGCCAAAAAGCTTTCTGGAATTTATTGCCATTGCTTCTACGACTTCCTTGCTTACAGCGCCATTCTCATCGATAGTTCTTTTGTCAATTCCTAAAATGTTAGTCTTGATTTCATTTGAATACGCTACCACTGAACCCTTGTAGTAATCTGAGCTACCTGAAATGGATGTAATTGAGTGAGCAATCAATCCTCCGGTGCAGCTTTCTGCTGTTGCTACAGTTAAACCTTTTTCCCTTAGTAATTTACCGGTAACAATTGAAATGGAATCATCCTCAAACCCAATGATATAATCAGGTATTATCTTTGATAATTCTTTAATCTCTGAGTTTACGATATTTTCAAGGTAATCCCTTCCCTTTCCGCTTGCTGATAATCTTAACCGGATACCTTCCGGTGCAGGAAGATATGCAAGACTAATGAAATCAGGAAGGGAAACTTCCCATTGTTTAATTTTTTCGGCTAAAATTGATTCGGCAATTCCGAAAACCTGGATGGTGCGATGAAGAATAGGCAATGTTTTGAACTCATTTCTGATAGCAGGCAATACTTCTTTTTCCATCAGGTTTTTCATCTCAAACGGAACTCCCGGCATAAATATGTATACTGTTTCTCCTTTCTTTAACCATAAACAGGGTGCCGTTCCCATCTCATTTGGCAATACCATGGCTGATTCAGGAACCAAGGCTTGCTCCCGATTTAACTGGTTAATGGTAATGCCACGTTTTCCAAGTAATCTGGTGACATTTTGCAATACTACAGGATCTTCAACCAGTTTTGTGTTGAAGAATTTACAAATAACTGTTTTCGTCCGGTCATCACGGGTAGGCCCAAGGCCACCTGTAATTAAAACAAGAGGTACTCTCTTGCCGGTTTCGTTTAAAGTTTCTTCGATATGATCAGGGTCATCTGAAATACTGATAATCTGCCGGACGTGGATACCTTCTTCATTAAGTTTCTGTGCCATCCATGCAGAGTTGGTGTCTACAATTTGTCCTATTAATATTTCATCTCCTATTGTTACTATTTCAGTTTCCATTATTAAAATCAGATATAAAAATCATTCTTTTTACAGACAATGCTGTATCATTTCATTGGTGATAGTTCAAGGTTTCCAAAGAATTCCGGACGGTGGTAATCAGGTGCAGGGACATTAATCGGAGCCCATGTTATAAAATGAGGAATTTTTGTTTTATCACCGCATTTGTAAAAATTACAGTTGAATGCGGATCCTGGAGTTAGTTGAATCAAATCGAGTGGTATTCCAACTGTTAAGGTCCAATCGGCTTGGCTACCTTCAAGTGGCTGATTTTTAGAATTAAGTGAGGGAAACCTGATGATCCTTGATAAATTTTCAGGCTCAAGCTTTCTGCGGGAATTGCGGTCAGGTCCAATAGCCGATAAGCATACTCCCAGGCAGTTGAATTCGAAGTTTCTGTATTCGTTATCAACCTGAATAAAGAATTCAACACAACTATCCTGATAAACCGGATCCTGATCTATTTTGCCCTCAGCACGTATATAATCACCCTTTACCGAGTAAAATAACCAGAGATGATTTTCTGTGTATCCACAAAAGACGTTCGTTTCCAGGTGATGAGAAAATTCGGACCAGTTAATTTTATTTATCTGTAACCTGGTTCCTGTTTTAAGTAGCTTCTGAGATATTTCCTGAAGATCAATATCTTTAGAATCTTTAAGAAATGGAATTTTTAGGACTGCCATAAATCAAAAATTGAAGTGAAAAATATTTTAATAAATATTAATTGTGATACGAAGGTAATCATTAAAATTCTCAAATAGTATCTAAACCGGACAGCAGGTTTAAATGAATTACAGTCATTATGAATTCAAAAGAACCCATCGTTTTCATACTTATTGCTTTTTGATTTTTAATTAATCTATCCCGGGTTCTATTCATATCTGAGAGATTCAGCAGGTTCAGCTTTAATTGTCTGCCTTAATTGCCTGAATACAGTAAAAACGGCTACAATAAGAACTGCAATGAATACCAGACAATAATTGGTAATACTTATATCGATGTGATAGGCAAATCGTTCAAGCCAGTAATGGGATAGAAATAGTGCAATAGGTAACGCGATCAAACCAGAAAAGGCTATTAATTTAAATATCTCATGGGTCAATAATAAGATCAGTTCCTGTGCGCCAGCTCCAAAAACTTTCCGGATTCCAATTTCTTTGGTGCGATAAACGGTGGTTAAGGCAAGAAGTGAATACAATCCTAAACAGGCAATGAAAATAGCAAGGAATGAAAAAATCAAGGCAATTTGTCCGGTGGTTTGCTCCTCCTGATAAAAAGATCCAAGGTCCTCATCCATTGAAAATTCAGAGAAAGGGATATCCGGCATGAACATTTGCCATTTTGATTTTATCTTTTCAGTCAATTCTTTGTTGACTGGTTGGTTTAAACGAATAGATACATATCGTATTCTTTCAGTACTTAAAGGAATAATTACCAAAGGTTGGATTTTGGAATGAAGAGATTCGGTATTAAAATCCTGAACTACCCCCTTGATTTTCAAGCATACCATTTTATTGTCGCTGAGTAATTCATAGAATTTTTTCCCTAATGGATTTGTCAGACCAAGATATTTTGCAGCTTCTTCATTGATATAAGTTTCAATTGTGTCTCCTTCTTTCCTCTTATGAAAATTATTTTCTCCATTAGCCATTTTAATGGAATAGGTTGGAATAAACAGGGAATCAGCTTCCATCATATACATAAGGTGATTTTTCCGATGATCTTCACCAGATTGATAACTGTTCATCTGTAAAGGTTTGCCGGGTACTGAACTGGAAAATGTAACGGAAGTTATTCCTTTTATATTCAATAGTTCTCTTCTGAAATCTTCGCTTTTCCCTTTCAATTCCAATGCATTTTCCAACACTATCAGGTTTTTTTTGTCAAATCCAACTCCTTTATACTGTATGTAGCGCAGCTGCCGGTAAATAGTTGAGGTTGAAAAAATGATAATAATTGAAAAGATAAACTGGACAATCAATAATGAACCGCGAAGGCTTTTCCCTCCGGGACTGAATTGTTTTTGTTGCCGTAGTATGGTGGCAGGGTTAAACCTGATTATATAAAAGGCGGGATATACCCCTGCCAGAATTCCTGTTAATAATGTGATAGTAAAAATCAAAGGGGATATTTTCAAAAGTTGTATCTGGACACTTTTTTCAACGGTTCCGACCACAAGGTTTACTATGGGATAAAAAAGTTCTACCAGGACCAATGCAAAGAAAAGAGAAATGAAGCTGATGGTGATTGACTCAGCAAGCAACTGGGCGGAAAGTTCTCTTTTTTGTGAACCTAAGATTTTTCTGATGCCAATCTCTCTTACTCTTCCGGCCAGACGAGCGGTTGAAAGGTTGGCATAATTAATGCAACCAATCAGAATAATCAGGAATGAAATGCCGGCAAGTATAAGAAAAGTATGGAAATTTACGTTTTGTGACAACTCATACTTCAAATTTGAAAACAAATGAATGCTTTCTATCTTTTGAAGTTTAATAACATAGTGATTGTCTTCTTGCTGCAATTCTTTGAACCCCATTCCCATTGAGGTCTTTAGCTCATCGTTCGCTTTCTTCAGAAAAGCATTCGTTAATTTGTATTCAATGGAAGTCAGTTCTTTGAATCCTGAACCGGAAGATTGGTTTAAATCCACTCCTGGTTTAAACCGGTAATAAGTGTAAAGAAAATTAGTCGTCCAGACAGGGGAAGGAAAAACTGCTGAACTCATTGAAACCAGTGCCTCATATTTAATATGGGAGTTTCTCCTGTCATTTTCGACTATTCCAGTGACTTCCCATTCCTTATTTTTATCGACTGAAATCCTTTTCCCCAAAACATCTCCTTCCGGAAAGAGTTTTTGAGCCAGTGAAAGAGAGAGAACGATAGAATTTTTCTTATTCAGACAAGTAAGAGGATCACCATTTATCAGTTTGAATCCGAAAATGTCAAAAAAGGTTGAATCTACAAATAAAAGAGTGCGTCTGTCAAGTATGTAGGAGGCAGGTATTGTCACAGGAATGTCGTGATTCATCCTGTAAATGCGACAGGATTGTTCAATCTCTGGAATGTCTTTTTTTAATTCAAATGCAAACAACGGGGAAGTCACTGCAGCCTCAGACTCAATACCCCCGAATTTAAGATCAATATAAGCCCGACAGATTCTTTCGCAGTGAGGGTGAAAATCATCATATTCCACCTGGTCTTTGATGCTCAGCATCACCAGTATAGCGCAGGCCATTCCCACTGTCAACCCGAATACATTGATCAGTAAGTACTCTTTGTTTCTTAACAGATTACGAATTGCCAGTTTCAAATAGTTTTTCATATAATTACAAAGACATTAGACTTTAGGCTTAAGACTATAGGCTGTAGGCTTAAGATTTAAGACTTTTAATTTTTGCCTTTAGTGACATGACTGAAGCCTTCAGCCTATTCAAAGATTTACTGCGACTTTGGCGAAACTTTCCGTTACAATATGTCCGTCAAAGAGATGAATAATTCTTTGGGATCGCTGAGCCTGTACCATAGAATGAGTAACCATTATAATGGTCGTCCCGCTCTCATTAAGCCGGGTCAATAATTGAATAACTTCCTCTCCATGAGTTGAATCAAGGTTCCCGGTTGGTTCATCAGCAAGTATGATACGCGGATTGGATATAATTGCTCTTGCAATAGCGGCGCGTTGCTGCTGTCCCCCCGAAAGTTCATTCGGGAAAAATTCGGCTCTGTGCTTCAGATTGAATTTCTCAATAATTTCATTTACCCTTTCTGTCCTTTCTTTTGAAGTCACCTTTTGATAAACCAAAGGAAGTTCAATGTTTTCCCATAATGTCAGATCGTCGATAAGATTAAAACTCTGAAATACAAAGGAAAAATTGTTTTTCCGAAGGCTTGTTCTCTCTCTTTCCGAAATTTCAGAAACAAGCTGTTTGTCAAGAAAATATTCTCCTGAGTTAGGAGTGTCTATCAACCCTATTATATTTAAAAGAGTTGTCTTTCCACAGCCAGAGGGTCCCATGATGCTGATAAATTCCCCTTCCGCAACAGTAAGATTGATGTTGTATAAAGCCTTCGTGTCAATATCTTTATTGCGAAAAACCTTTGAGATGTCTTTTAATTCTATCATTGAATGACGATCTGTTTTTTATAAAAATATCTAAAATTTGAATCTGACATTAATCCCCTTAAAAAATTCTTTTCGTATCCGGAAAATAAATAAATCTTTGATAAATAAACGATCCTCCCGAATGAACCTTGACACAGCCATAAATATCAGTTATTTAATTGTCTCCATAAATTGTACCATAATTGAATGGATTAACTATCAGGTATTTATAGATGATTAAAATTAATTTTGTACGAAAACGAACATTTATTGAACGATTTCGTACATTTACCAATATAAATGAGGGAAAGGCAAGTTTTGACTGTTTGGTAATCAGTTAATTCGTTTAAGAAGTGGAGGAATGGCTTAATCTTTGTCTTTGTTAAAAAAACATTTCATGGAAAAATTTGGTAAAATATTGGTTGTAGATGACAATGAGGATATTCTTTTTTCGCTAAAATTATTGCTCAAGTCTCAGGTAGAGAAAGTCATCACGGCAAATTCCCCTTCGGTCATACAGGATTTGCTCAGAAATGAGGAATTTGATGTGATTCTTTTAGATATGAATTTTACGAAAGATGCCATTAGCGGACAGGAAGGATTCTTCTGGCTTAAAAAAATCCTTGAGATTGATCCAGATGCCGTGGTTCTTTTTATTACGGCTTACGGAGACGTGGAGAAAAGTGTAAAAGCCATTAAGGAAGGAGCAACAGATTTTATCCTTAAACCGTGGCAGAATGAAAAACTTCTGGCAACTGTCAATTCTGCACTGAATCTCCGAAAGTCGAAGAAGGAGATTGAAAAGCTGAAGGTGAGACAAAAGGCTATTAACAACATGATGAATAAAACCTTTAAAGATTTTATCGGTGTCTCATCAGAAATGCAGAAAGTATATACCACCATTTCCAAAGTAGCGGCAACGGATGCCAGCGTATTGATTTTGGGAGAAAATGGCACCGGAAAAGAACTGGTTGCCAGGGCAATTCATAATAATTCGCTGAGAGCGGATGAACCTTTTATCAGCGTGGATTTGACTTCAATCAGTGAAACCCTCTTTGAGAGTGAGCTTTTTGGCCATGCAAAAGGTGCATTTACTGATGCAAAGATTGACCGGCCCGGCAGGTTTGAGATTGCCTCCGGAGGAACCCTCTTTCTCGATGAAATTGGGAATCTTCCAATGCCTTTACAGGCCAAAATATTGACTGTCCTTGAACGACGTGAAGTTATCCGCGTTGGAACCAATAAACCTATTCCGATTGATATACGATTGGTATGTGCCACAAACAGCCCTTTGCATCAAATGATTGAAGAGGGAAGATTCAGACAGGATTTGCTTTATCGGATTAATACTGTGGAAATTGATCTTCCTCCCCTGAGAGAACGTTATGGAGATATTCCTTTGCTATCTGTTCACTTTTTCCAGCTCTTCACTAAAAAATATAAAAAACCCCTGAAGGGATTCACCAAAGATTCAATGAAAAGGCTTGAGGAAGCCTCCTGGCACGGGAATGTAAGAGAATTGCAGCATGTCATAGAAAGGGCGGTTATTATGTGCGAAACAGAGTGGATAGGTCCCGAAGATTTGCAGTTAAGGGTATTAAACAAGTCCCCGGAAGAGATGGATCCGGAAAATTATGAACTTGATAAAGTTGAAAAGTCGGTTATTATGAAAGTGATGAAGATGCACCAGGGAAATATTTCCAAAGCCGCTGCTGAGCTTGGATTGACCCGCACTTCTCTTTATCGAAGAATGGAAAAATATGGGCTCTAAAAATTTTAGAATCAATTTGATTATCAGGGTATTTGTTCTTGTGGCAAATATTTTTTTGATCATGTGGCTCCTTTTCACTACACGTTATTATTTTACAATTTTCCTTGCTGTAATGTTGGCAATTTACCAGGTTGTCAGATTGATAAATTATGTGGAAACTACCAATACGTTGCTGACCAATTTCCTTGAGTCTCTGAAATATGCCGACTTTTCTCGTTCGTTTGAAATAAAAGGTTTGGGACGTTCTTTCGACAGATTGGCTGAAACTTTCAATCTTGTAATTAATGATTTCAGAAAAGTGAGAGAAGAGCGTGAACAGAACTATTTTTACCTGCAAACTGTGGTGGAGCATATCGGCATTGGTCTTATCAGTTATAGGGAAAATGGGGAAGTTGAGCTGATCAACAACTCAACGAAAAAACTTTTTAAAATCAACAGGCTTAGTAATCTTGATCAGCTGAATACTTTTTCAACCGAGCTGACAGAAAAGTTGAAATCCGTCTCGAATGGTGAAAACCTGGTGATAAAGATTCAAAGGCCCGATGAAACATTACAGCTTGCAATTTCAGCCGCTGAGTTTAAAGTAGCCAACCGTAATATCAAGATGGCCACCATCAAGAATATTCAGAATGAATTGGAAGAAAATGAGATGGAGAGCTGGCAGAAATTGATACGGGTATTGACTCATGAAATAATGAATTCAATCACTCCGATTGCCTCTCTTTCACAGACCGTTCATTATCTTGTGGATGATGTCCGGCAGAAATACAAGATAGCATTCAATGAAAATGGCGATACGGAATCCTTTGAAGAAATTGAGCTGGCAATTGATACCATTCATAAACGAAGTACCGGATTACTGTCTTTTGTTGAAGCTTATCGTAATCTGACGCGCATTCCCAGTCCAAAATATTCCATTTTTGCTATAAAAGATCTTTTTGAGAATTTGAAAGGATTGATGAAGGAGGAGCTCAAATCTCTTAATATAGAATGTGCCACGCAGGTTTCTCCGGAGAATCTGGAATTATCAGCGGATGAACAATTGATTGAACAGGTATTGATCAATCTGATCAGAAATTCTGTTCAGGCGCTTGAAAAAACTAAAAATCCAAGAATAAATTTAATAGCTTCTCCCGATCCTCTCGGTAAAGTTGTTATTCAGCTCAAAGATAATGGACAGGGAATATTGCCGGAGGTTTTGGATAAAATTTTTGTCCCGTTTTTCTCAACCAAACCCAAAGGCTCAGGAATTGGATTAAGTTTGTCGCGTCAGATTCTCCGTTTGCATGGGGGGACTTTGACTGCAAGATCTGAGCCAGACGTTGAGACGGTCTTCACATTAAAATTTTAAATGAATATACGTTTATTTCCCTACTTGAGATTTCTCTTTGTCAAACGTTGTCATTAATAGTCATTCGATTGTTATTAATTGTTTTTTACCGCACAATGATTATCAATGACTTAATGACTATCAATGACAACTTAATGACACGGTCTATAAACGTTAGGCAACATACCGGATACTCATTAAATTTTAATGTTGTAAGCCAAAAGAATTATTGAAAATTTTGATCAAGGAGTCTGAAAAATTTTTAAGTTTAATGATTGAAATTTGACCGCAAAATGTTAAATTTTAAAAACATTAAAAGCAGAAACTTAATTTTTTAAGGAAATAATTCTTAGAGTTTTGAAAAGAAAAAAAATATTAATCCTGATCATTTCAGCAATAGTTTTCTGTTTTTTCATATTCACTATATGGATTAATCTTTCTGTTACTATCCTTGGTAACAAATATTCTTATGATTCTATTGAAAACATCCCTCATAATCATTGTGCATTAGTTTTGGGTACAAGCAAATACCTGGTTGGGGGCCGTACCAATATGTATTATCTATACAGAATACAGGCTGCAACTTATTTGTATTTTTATCAGAAGGTTGATTACATTATTGTCAGCGGGGATAATCGTGCCAGAAATTACAATGAGCCTATTAAGATGTATAATGATCTGGTCGAGGCAGGTATTCCAAAAGAAAAGATAATCCTGGATTATGCCGGTTTCAGAACTCTGGATTCGGTGATCCGTGGAAAGGAAATTTTTGGGCAGAGCCAGTTTACTATAGTTTCTCAGCCTTTCCACAGCCAGAGGGCAGTTTATATTGCCAGAAAGAGAGGAATTAATGCAATCGCTTATAATGCTGAAGATGTGGTCAATACTTTTTCACTGGATCTTATGGTTCGGGAAATAGGAGCCAGGGTGTTGATGGGCATCGATCTGCTTTTAAAACGCCAACCTCATTTTTTAGGGGAGAAGGTAGTGATCCCCAATTGAAATAAACAACACTGAATATATCTCAGACATTGGATTTAAAACATTATTTTATAAATCTTCCCTGAATATTTTTTTCCCTATTAAGCGGTTGAAACCTGTTAGCGAATATCCGTTTCCTCAATTGCTTTCAGTAATATCATCCTTTTGTTTTATATAAATTATCAGTGGATTTTCTGCGGACTTTCTATGGAATTTTCCACAGAAAGTCCACAGGAAGTCCGCACAAAGTCAAAAGGAAAAGAGGACCAACTGTGGAGAAATTAATATCAATGGAAATTTGATGAGTATTTATATTATTCCATTTTGGAATCCATTAAATACCTGCAGAGAGCATAGAGAGAATTGAATTTTTCTCTTGTTTCAGAAGATTTTAAAAACCATGATGGATACGAGCTTTCAATTTCCAATAGGGTATGGTCCGTTTTTGAATCTGCATTTGTGATAATCTCGAAACCTATCCGTTCCAAGGCTTTTATAGTCCAGTTAAGAGGGGCGCCGTCTCCTTTAACGATAACTTTTTGCCCTGTTTCTTTTAAGATTCGGAAATCTCCTTTTTCAGTATCAAAATAGAGACTTTTGTTGTGAAATAATGAGGAAAAGCTTCCATCAAGAATCAGATCTTCGGGAGAACCCTCTTTTACCTGCTGTTCAAGCATCAGCCAAATTTTGTCACATTCCGCTATTGCAATAGAGAGATCATGAGTGGAGAACAGAATAGTTTTGCCTCTTTCATAAGCCAGACGATGGAGAATATGTACGATCTCACATTTATTTGACAGGTCAAGGAAAGCGGTGGGTTCATCGAGTAGAATAATATCGGTATCCTGTGCAAGTGTTCTGGCAATCATCGTTTTCTGGCGCTCGCCATCAGAAATAAAGTTGACATTTCTGTCTTCATAGCCCTTGAGTCCAACCATTTGAATTGCTTCATCCACTTTGCTGCGATCCTCTTCGGTTAGTCTTCCCGACCAGTCGGTATAAGGATAACGACCCAGAGCGATGAGATCATACACAGTAAGATTGGATACATGGATAGTCTCGGTGGAAACAAAACTCATAATTTTTGCCAGCTCTTTTTCCCTGTAATTATTTAAAGCCAACCCTTTAATAAATATGTTTCCTGAAAAGAATGGCTGAAACCCAATCAAGGTTCGTAACAGCGTACTTTTGCCTACTCCATTACCCCCGATCATTGCAACCAGTTCTCCTTTCATCGCATTAAGGCAAATATCCTTTTTGATGATTTTACCTGTACTGCCTTTGATGGGATAGCCTATTGAAAGATGATCTGCTGAAATTACTTTTTCATCATTCGCCATTATCGCCCTCGATTCTTAATAGTTGAAATTTTCTGAAACCCTGAAACTTTGAAACCTTGTAACTCTCCAAATTTTCTCCATTCCTGAGTTCATTAAAGGTACCCAATTTTTTTATTTCTGAATATGAGCCAAATCACAACCGGAATCCCAAGCAATGAGGTTACCGCATTGATTGGAAGGATTTTTTCTGAACCAGGGAGCTGCGAAATTATATCACTGAGGAGCATGACCAGGGCACCTATTAAAATGGAAACAGGAATCAACTTCCCATGACGAGCTGTACCCGTCAACATCCTTGCGATATGAGGCACTGCAATTCCTATAAAACCGATGGGGCCGCAGAAGGCAGTAATGCTCCCAGCCAGGATACAGGTGGATAAAAAAATCATGCTTCGGGCAAACCTGATATTCATTCCCATGCTTCGGGCATAGTTTTCTCCCAAAAGAAATGCATCAAGAGATTTTGAAGAAAACCATGCAATAATAATTCCGGTTAATACGGATGGCAATAACACTGCCAATTGGGAGTTGGTTACACTGCCAAGACTTCCCATGGTCCAGATTACAAATGATTTAAGCATCGATTCATTGCTGAAATACTGCAGGATATTTACAATAGCAATAATTCCGCTCGAGATTAATATCCCAAGAATAAGAATGGTCATGATATCACGGATTCTTGCAGATATCAGGATAATTAACAAAAGAATGGCTCCGGCGCCAATCCAGGCAGCTCCGGCGATTCCCCAGGAACCGGCGATAGAATTGATACCTGCTCCGAAAAGAGTCCCTGCACTTAAGACAAGCAACGCCACTCCTAAACTTGCTCCTGAACTAATGCCAAGTATATCCGGACCTGCAAGGGGATTTCTGAAAATGGTCTGCATTTGTAATCCAGCAACAGAAAGGGCTGAACCAGCGAGAATGGCAGTGATTGCTTTTGGAATTCTGAATTCCCGGATAATGGTAATAATCTGGGGCTCTGAGGTGGCTGGGTTAAAAATCGATTGAAGGATTTTGGAAATTGGTATGTAATAAGAACCAACAAAAAGGTCCAGCAGGAAAAATACAGGTACCAACAAAAATAACAGGAGATATATTTTAACGTTACTGCCTGGCTTGTATTTAATCTCTTCTTCCACTATTTTCAATTATACAAAGTTTCACTGTTAGCACAAAAATAAGCAGAGTAGGTTATAATTCACAAATTACAGGTTATCGAAAGATAATTTAATAGTAATCTGTAGTCCCTGTTTCAATAATATCTTCAGTATGGCTTTTAATTAATTTTTTTATAAAAATTAAAGTTGCGGGTGCTATCAATTTCGGGATGAAAAATTTTTATCAGATCGGATAATACAAGATCAGGTCTGATGACTCCATTCTCCCAATAATCGTTTCCACCGCTTTTATTTACTGCCAGGTTGTTATTATAAATGGTTCCTTTCTTTACCTGTGGAAAGGAAGAAAACCGATTGTCGGCTGCCAGGAGTTCAGAAATAGAATTGACAGTGCCGCAGTTGATCCAGTAATCAGCTTTTGCTGCACGTACAATCACATCTTCCAGTGATACAACAAATGCTTCACTGGAAGTATTGTCCTTCCAGATAAACTCTCCTCCCGCATCTGTAATCAATTGAGCAAGATTTGAATTTCCTCCGGCCATCCACCAGGAGTCTTTAAATGGAAGGCCTGTTAAAACCAGAGGATGGAAATTTACTTTGGCAACTTCATTTTTTTCTTGGAGATATTTTTTTTCTATGTTGGTGAAATACTCTGTTGCTTCTTTTTCTTTATCAAACAAGACACCCACCAGTTTTATCCATTCAGTTTTGGCAAGTGGAGTTTTTTCAAGATATTCACCATTAAGAATTACATTGAGTTTAAGATCTTTTAATTTATTGATAACGCCGGTAACTTCACCTCCTACGCCATAAGCCATGATAAGATCTGGTTTTAGAGCCAGGATGGTCTCGTAATTTAATCCCTGGTCATATCCAACGTCTTTAACCCTGTTTTCTTTTATAGCTCTTTGTACAGTGGTGTCGGAAACTAAATCAGCACCGGAAAGCCCTATTAAAGAAGATGTCTTGCCCAGGGCTCTGAGAAAACCGATATGCGATGTGGAAAGACAAATAATCTTTTGAACCGGGGTTCTGATAATCTGTTTGCCTTTCAATTCTGATGGAATTTCTTTACTTCTGGGGAGAAGATAATATTCCAGGCTTACTCCTTCTGATTTCTGCCAGGGTGAAAGAATTGTGATTTTTTTATAACCCTGGAATTCATCTATTCTGAATCCTTTAGCGTATGAAATTGGCATGGATTCACATTTCTCAGGATGGACAGTTTTAGAGGCCCTGTGACTGCAACCTGTTGATATTAAAAATAAAAATGCGAATATCTTAAATAGTGAATCAGACATGGAGATTATTTTCACCAAAGGTAAAAAAAAGTGGTGAACGATATCAGTTAAACAGGCATGACCAAAAATGAACCGAAATTGCCAAGAATTAATGAGCAATAAGCTGGTTTGAGCTAACAATCTTTATTTCTGACGGTTTATTCTTATTTTAATGACCTGGGTACCTTCAAGGGATTCAATGGTAAGAAAGTAGATTCCGGAGCTGTAACTCTCAAGAGAAATCATTTGGGGAGTCGAGGTAATATTTTGTTGTTTGATAAAGAGCTTCTTACCGGAAATGTCGTATAAATTTATTTTGACGTATTCTTCTGTGCCGTTGTTTTTGAGATAGATATAGTCTGAAATACCTGTCTGAGGGTATAAAACCTGGAATTTATTAACCTCTGGGCCTGGTGTTGGGGTACCGCCCTCATCCAGTATACTTTCACAACCATGAGAATCAATCAAGAGAGAGGCTGGTTTTCCTATTGCAGAAACAGCATAGAAAGGTTTCCAGTAACCATTGTCGAATGCAAAGGCCTTATTTTGGTCAAGCTTTGTCCTGTTAGAAGTTTGATATACAGCGAACGTATCTGCCGGATTGGTATAATCGATCTGGTAGGCAATGAAATATCTTCCTTTTATAACAATGGGATTATCCAGATTGATGAAATTCATTTTCTGAGCGGTTAATAGATTAATCGGTACATCCATTGAGAGCAACTTTTCGCCGGGAAGCCCAGAAACAGTATCTTCACTGAATATCTGCATCGTGATTAAACTGTGAGCGTTGGTGGCTGGAGAAATAGCTTTGGCAACCCCCACTGAAATGGCTGATAGGAGTGTCTGTTTCGTCTGTTGGAATCGCTCGGCATAATTTTGAATTTTCATAAAATTATGACCACTGGTGTACCCTCCATTGTCAGTATTGCCGGCTTTTTGAAGGGAATATTCTTCTCCGGCTTTCATATTACTAAATAAATTGCAAGACACGGAAGTGTCATATGGATTAAGAGTTGGTATTTCCTGGATACCGGTATTATCGGGATCAAGCCATGCTTTCAGTTGTAAATTTGGAGAATTGTAATAATTCCATTGTTTGCTGAACATTGCAAACAAATCATCAGTCGGATCGGAACAGGTAGAGGTACCGCCAGTAAGAGAACCAATCAATAATTTTTTATCATTAAAAAGCGGACCTCCTGATGAACCAGCTTCTGTCGTGCCAACATCCCATTTGCCAATTTTCCAGAAACTATTGCTGATGAATTCGTTGCTGAAACTGCTGATGGTGGGAGAATTATTGTCAACACTTACTTTTTTTACATCTCCCAGGGGATGATGAATGGAAAAAGCGGAAGATGGAACAGTCCCTGATTTGTTCCATCCTGCATAATATGGCCGGAACCCGGGAGGGGGTACCGTTTCAAGTTCAACAAGAGCAAAATCCAGCGAGTCAGACCTTGATTTTAATATGGTTCCGTTAAGTGTTTGATTTGCATATCCATTAAGGCTGCTTTTCCCATTGCCGCAATAAGGGCTTTCATAATTAAAGCAGATCAGCGTTTGTTGGGCTTCAGAAGCACTGGAAATACAATGTCCTGCTGTAATCATATAAGGGGTTTTATCCTGCCTTACGTTATTTACCAACGTCCCGGTACAAAGCTCATTTCCCCTAATAATCAGATCTACAACCGCCTGTTTTTCCTTTTCATAAGCTACAACATCAGGACAATATACATCCCTGTTGCACAGGCCGGCCTCTCCCAGAGGTCTTGTACCGAAAACATTTTTATAATCATGATTTACTTTGAGAATATGGAGCTGTCCTTTGTACTCAACTTCTTCAGGTTCATTGTATTCTACGATGATTTCATCACCGGGGATGGGGAAAAAGGAAAAGAATCCTGAAGATTGTTCGTTCTCGGAGGTAAAGGAACCTAATACAGTTGAATGATCGGGTGTATAAATGAATAAAGAAGCTTTTGCCGGGATAATCATTTTATCAAATATCAGATTTAAGGAGTAGGCTCCTTTTGAACGGATACCCAGGTACCAGATTCGGTGACTCGATTTCTTTTCCCAAATGCCTGAATTAGAAGGGTCAATGTCCACACTGAAAGATTTGGCAAAACGAAAAGGTTTTAGATGTCGGCTAATTGATTTTTCTTCCCTGATAAGTTCTTGATTGGAAACAGGTTCCATTTCAATAAAAGGAATGCTGAAAATTTCTTTTTTTAATTTACTAAATGAGGCCGGTCTCCCTCCATGGGAAATCTGGGAAGAGCTCCTGAAAATGATGGAGGTTAGCAACAAAACTACCAGGGACAAACGGATTATCATAAGTTTTAATCAATTCCGCAAAAGTATTATAAATTTACTGAAAAATTGGAAGAATACAAAATTTAGATCGATAGGGTAGGGCAAAGTCTCAATCTTTAGTCTTTGGGCTTTATCCATCCTACAATAAGTTGTAAACAATGAAAGTTTTGGTTATCTATTGCACCCGTTTTGCATACACCCCTGCATCGAAAACGTTGGAAGAAGTTGAAGAGATCAGCGAAGGTGCCGAATTTGAAAATTGTATTGCCGCATTTATTCAGATCGAGCACGAAGACGAAGAAAAAGATATCTTGAGCCGCGAGAAGAAACTTGTGAATCATCTTAAATGGACAGCAAGAAAAAACAATACAATGACTGTCGTGCTCCATTCTTTTGCACATCTTTCAGAATCAAGGGCCTCGGCGAGTTATACCCAATCGCTGTTCGATCAGGCCGAAAAGAGATTAAAGAATGCCGGTTATTCCACCTCTCAGACCCCTTTCGGGTATTTTCTCGATTTGGACATAAAGGCTCCTGGGTTTTCTCTTGCAAGGATTTGGGCTTCTCTATGATCTTGAGTACAGGAAATGATAAACATTCCCTGTTATGAAAGATTGGAACCGATAAGTCTGATAAATTCTTCCCGTGTAGCTGGTTTCTCGAATGCGCCTGTGAAATCGGAAGTAGTTGTCACTGAATTTTGTTTTTCGATGCCCCGCATGGTCATACACATGTGTTTGGCTTCTATGACAACGGCCACCCCAAAAGGATTCAGCGTATTTTGAATACATTCCTTTATTTGGGTGGTCAGTCTTTCCTGAACCTGGAGTCTCCGTGAATAAGCTTCCACAACTCTTGCAATTTTACTTAATCCGGTAATGTATTTATTGGGGATGTAGGCTACATGAGCCTTTCCAAAGAAAGGTAACAAATGATGTTCACATAAAGAGTAAATTTCGATATTCTTTACAATCACCATTTGTTGATAATTTTCCTGGAACATTGCCGAACGAAGTATTTTTTCGGGATCCATATTATTGCCCTGTGTCAAAAACTGCATTGCTTTTGCAATTCTGAGCGGAGATTTTAAAAGACCTTCGCGTTCCGTATCTTCACCGAGCAAACGAAGAATTTCATGATAATGTTCCGCAATTTTTAATACATTTTCCTGGTGATGCACTTCAATTTTACTATATCCGGAATTATTTGCTTTGTTTAAAGAGGATTCCATTATTTTATTTAAATAAATATGCTTATGAATTTCTTAATCTATTAATTTTGACAAAGGTATGAAGATAGATTGAACTTAAATAATTTATTTCATTTCTTCTTTTCATGTCTATAATAATTTAACATTTACATTGAATCAGAATAATTTGCCGGAATAATTTGGACTAATTCCAATTAGCAAAAAAATCATTATTTTTTAAAACCTTTTTGCAAAAATCGAGTATGAATGATTAAAAAGAAGAATGAATAATACTGTGATCTTGTACCTTTGTAGCTTACTTGTGTTATGTCGTAATAAAAATCGTTTTAATTGGATCAAATGTTTCTATGAAAATCCTTTTTGTTGGTGCAACGTGTTTTGAACTTTACCAGTTTTTTGAAAATCTTCAACAGGAAAAAGATAATACTGGCCCTGTCTTTCATTATAAATGGCACGATCTGGATGTGGATCTGATCATTACAGGATTGGGTATGACTTTTACTACCTATTTTCTAACAAAGGCTTTGGCCATGTCCGATTATGATCTTGTGATCAATGCAGGAATCGCGGGAAGCTTTAAGGATGAAATATCTTTAGGGACTGTGGTAAATGTAAAAAGTGAACAGATCTGTGATTTTGGAATCGAAGAACCGGAGAAGATAAAAACGATTTTTGAAGCAGGTTTTGTCGATCCTGATTCATTCCCTTTTAAAGGGGGAAGGCTTTGCAATCATCATGAATACAAAGGTCTGGATCTTCCTGTTGTTCATGGAATCACGGGAAATATTTCACACGGTGATCCTAAAAGCATCGAACGAGTCCGGAGAAAGTTTGATCCTGATATTGAATCGATGGAAGGTGCCGCTGTCTTTTTTGTCTGTCTCCAGGAAAAGATCCCATTTCTTGAAATCAGGGCTATTTCCAATTACGTGGAGTCGCGTGATACTGATAAATGGGATATCCCGGCTACCCTTGAAAATTTAACCCGGGAACTTTACCGGTTCCTCCGTCAATTTGCTCATGTGAAGCAGCTTTCTTAAATCGCGAATTGCACGAATTTGTGACGAATAAGCGCGAACCCGATGACCAATATCTGTTAATCACAGATTACCGTTTACTGATAATTTTTTATTCATAACTCATAATTCATAACTCATCTCTTCAATATGAATCTTACTTTAGGTTTTTCACCCTGTCCGAATGATACCTATATTTTTGAACCGATGGTACACGGGAAAATAGACACTGAGGGTCTCGAATTTTCTACCATTATCTCTGATGTGGAAGAATTGAATAATCTTGCTTTCAAAGGAGAAATCGATATTACAAAATTAAGTTATCACGCATTTGCTTCTGCCGCCGAATCATTTAAGCTATTGAGCGCCGGCAGCGCCCTGGGTTACAAAAACGGGCCTCTGTTGATCAGCAGGTGCAAAATATATCCGGATGAGGTTAAGGATCTGCGAATTGCCATCCCCGGAGAAAATACAACGGCAAATCTTTTGCTGAGCATTGCTTACCCAAAAGTTAAGGAAAAGAAGAGTTACCTTTTTTCATTGATCGAGGAGGTGGTTCTATCGGGGGAAATGGACGCGGGTTTAATCATTCATGAAAGCCGGTTTACGTATCAGAAAAAGGGATTAAAAAAGATACTGGATCTGGGTGAGTATTGGGAAGAACTTACCGGGATGCCGATCCCCTTGGGTGGTATTGCAGTAAACAGGAAATTGTCCATTCCTTTACAGCAAAAGATCAATAGGGTGATGAAGCGCAGTGTTGAATTTGCTTTTGAAAACCCAAAAGAAACCTGGAGCTTTGTCAAAGATCACGCTCAATCGATGGAAGATTCTGTGATGGAGAACCATATTAATCTATACGTAAATCAATTTACCCGCGATTTGGGAACTAAAGGAAGAGAAGCCATAACCGTTCTTTACGAAAAGGCGGCTGAAAACGGAATACTCCCCAAAATAAGAACGGATATTTTTGTTGAGTAGTTTATAAGCCGGACAAAATAAATTCTATTGCTTTGGGTTAGAGATTAAATGAGAAAAGAATAAAGTCAATGACTTTACAGATCGGGGTGTCTCACTTACACCTTTGAGTTGTCTGCAAATTTTCGATGGTCCTGTCCCTGATTCAACGACTCCAATCCCCCTTCCAAAGTATTGATTGAACCATACCTTAGCCGTACCAAAGCCGGACCTCCTGTACTGTTTCTGCACTGCTTCTGTACTGTTTCTGTACTAATTAGTATAAAAAGAGTGCAGAAGTATTGTTTAAACAGTGCTTTTGACAAGACCATGATACGAGCAAGATAGGACGATGATCCGGTAGAGGAGGTTCAGAAAGAAGCCTGGAAAGTGAAATTTTATATCTTAATCTGTTTTAATGGTGATTTGCCAGTTGGAGTCAAAGATTAAACTGCCGTTTTGTTTTGAACCGTCTTCGAGAGTGAGGCCATTAATCTTTGTCGTTTTACCTTTTAAAATAAGCTGTTCCAAGTGAGTCTGCGTGATGTTCTTTTCCAGGAAGGTAAAAGGAACGCGCAACTGACAGCCCGAACGGTAACCTGAACAACCCCACGAGGTTTTCCCTTTAAGTATAACTCCTTGTTTACAGCGTGGACAAGTCAATTCTTCTGGCTTTTCTTCTTTAAATTCGGGTTGAAATTCATGGTTCAATATTATTGTTCCGTTTACTGTTTTTCCATTTAAAGTAAAGTTAGTGATTCTTTTTGTTTCTGATTTTTTACACAGCTCTTTAAGAATGGAAGTGCCTATTTTTTTCCCAAGAAAAACAAAAGGAAGCCTGAAATCACAACCCGATTGGTAAGCTGAACAGCCCCATGAATTCTTTCCTTTAATGATATTCCCATTTTTGCATTTGGGGCAAACAATAATATCAGATTTTTCAGGATTATTTGCTTTTGGTTTATCCGGTTTCGACACTGGTTCAACATTTTCCTCCACAGCGATTGTTTTTTTGGGCGATTGTTTTACCTGGATCACTATGTTGGATACCATTTCCTTCAAGTCGGTCATGAAAGTGGCAATTTGGTATTTGCCGGCTTCGATCTCCCTCAATTTTTTTTCCCATTGACCTGTCAGTTCTGCTGATTTAAGAAGATCATTTTCAATGAGATTAATGAGATCTATACCCATTTGATTGGCAATGATCTTTTTTTTGTCCCTGCGGATGTACCTGCGTTTAAACAGGGTTTCAATGATATTGGCTCTTGTAGAGGGCCTGCCTATTCCGTTTTCCTTTAGAAGATCTCTCAATTCATCATCATCAACACTTTTTCCGGCTGTCTCCATAGCTCTCAGAAGGGTTGCTTCGGTATAGTGTTTGGGAGGTTGAGTCATCTTTTCACTTAGCTGCGGTTCATGTTTCCCGTGCTCTCCCTTGGTGAATACTGGAAGAATAATTTCATCCTCCTGGAGTTTCCCCTGATCTTCTTTATAAACTATTCTCCACCCTTGTTCAAGTATCTGTTTCCCGGTAGCTTTAAATTCTATGTTGTTGGTCTCTCCAAGTACTGTGGTGGATGCAATTTTACAATCAGGATAAAAAGCACTGATGAATCTTCGTGATACAAGATCAAAGACTGACCTTTCATCAGGGGTGAGATAATCAGACAGAAAACCAGTTGGAATAATTGCATGGTGATCCGTGATCTTTTTATCATCGAAGATCTTGGAGGATTTTTTAATTTTTCCTTTAAGCAGCGAAGCCGTAAGATCCTTGTAAGGAGTCAGTTTGGAGAGTATCTCCGGGATTTTTTTATAAATATCCTCTGACAGGTAAGTGGTATCTACACGGGGGTAGGTGGTTAATTTCTTTTCGTACAGGCTTTGAATCAGCTTTAACGTGGTCTCTGCCGTAAAACCGAATTTTCTGTTACACTCCACCTGGAGCGAAGTAAGGTCAAAGAGCCTGGGCGGAGCTTCATTCCCGGGTTTGGTTTCGGTGGAAAGGATATAAAATTCGTGTTCAGCGATTTGATTAACAGCTGCAACAGCTTTGTCCTTATCATCAAACCTGCCTGAGCTAATCGTAAAGAGAGTGTCCCGGTATTTTGTTTTGAGCTCCCAGTAAGGTTCGGGTTTAAAATGATCAATTTCAAGCTGACGCTTCACGATCATCGACAGGGTAGGGGTTTGAACCCTTCCAATGGAAAGAACCTGTTTGTTCTGCCCGTATTTTAAAGTGTACAACCGGGTAGCATTCATCCCGAGCAGCCAGTCTCCGATTGCACGGGCACTTCCGGCCGCATAAAGATTGTCAAAGTCTTTGCCTTCTTTCAGATTTTTGAAACCTTCCTTGATGGCTTCCTCGGTAAGGGAAGATATCCAGAGCCTCTTCAAGGGCTTGTTATAATTTGCTTTTGTCAAAACCCACCGCTGAATCAATTCTCCCTCCTGACCGGCATCACCGCAGTTGATCACTTCTTCTGCTTTTTCTACCAGTTCGCGGATGATCTCAAATTGTTTTTTTATGCCTTCGTTATTGATGAGTTTGATCCCAAATTTTGGAGGAAGCATGGGAAGAGTCGACAAATCCCAGTATTTCCACCTTCCCGAATAATCGTGAGGTTCCTTTAGCGTGCAAAGGTGACCAAAGGTCCAGGTTACCTGATATCCGTTTCCTTCGAGATACCCGTTCATCCTTTTCCCGGCTCCGAGAATCAAGGCTATCTCCTTGGCTACATTGGGTTTTTCTGCAATACAAACTTTCACTTTCTCATCATCTGTTTCAATTCCAAAATTACGATCTTTTACTTAAGGATTGACAATGATTGATCAGAAAGCTGAAGTTGGACAGAACCAATGACTGGGGAAAGAAGATAAGGAGCATTGCATTAATTCAGAAAAGAATAATTCTTTAAAGCTTTAATAATTTTAATACTTTTATACAAAATCTATTGAATTAATTAATTACGAGTTATATAATATTAAATTGCTATGCTGCCTAAAAGAATCGCTGTTATTTTCTTGCTAATCTTTGCATTCGGAGTTTCGTTCGGTCAATCCAATCAGACAGAAAAATTCAAAGATTTCAATGCTCCTCGTATGTTTGTGAACTTTTAATGAAGTACAAAAATAAAGTAGATTTAAACTTATTAACGGGAAAGAAAGCATGGGAATAGCAAGTGCTACTTGGTAACATTATTTTGTATACCGTCCCTTAGATT
>Ga0183095_10259_pt3 | contig 37254 bp, 36 predicted proteins | sample BioMet4_FD_130346 | JGI IMG/M metagenome (GOLD analysis project Ga0183095, IMG submission 130346) | Microbial communities from bioreactor (seeded with sewage sludge) at LBNL, California, USA - Biofuel metagenome 4 (v2) (version 3) | ecosystem: Engineered > Bioreactor > Anaerobic > Unclassified ...
TCATCTTTATATATTTTATCATGTTGGCATATGTTTTTCTGCCTTCAATTATTCCGTCCTCCAAAACCATCAGGTCTTTTTCAAGCAGTATAACTCCCGCCGATTCCTTTGCTATATCAACAGCCGTATCCACAGAAATCCCGACATCCGCAGCCTTCATGGCCGCCGCGTCGTTTATTCCGTCACCCATGTAGCCAACCGAATGGCCGTTTTCGCGCAGAAGTCTTACTACCCGTGCCTTCTGGTCGGGCGAAAGCTTTGCAAAAACGGATATGTCTTCCACGCGCTTTGCAAGGTCGCTGTCGCTCATGCCGTCTATCTGAAAGCCAAGCATTACCTGTTCCGCCTTAATTCCAACCTGCTTGCATATACTGCATGTTACCTTTTCGTTGTCGCCTGTAAGCACCTTTACCGAAACGCCGTGGTCATTAAGCGCCTTTATAGCCGCGGATGTTGTTTCCTTAGGCGGGTCAAGAAACGCCAGAAATCCCAAAAGCACCATATCCGATTCATCGGCAACCGAAAACTGGTCTACCGGCGCCGGATTTGTTTTGTGTGCCACAGCTATCACGCGCATTCCTCTGGCATTAAGTTCGTTTGATTTCGTAAGGACATAGCTGCGTATATCATCTGTAATCGGCTCAACACTGCCGTTATATTCGGCAAACGTACAGCACTTAAGCATTTCCTCAACGGCACCCTTTGTTATAAGCTGTGTTTTTCCGTTACGGTCGATAACCACTACGCTCATTCTGCGCCGTTCAAAGTCGAAAGGTATCTCATCCACTTTGGAGTATGCCGTTTCAAGAACGTTTTCGGGATTCTTGCGTTGTGCCGTAATAATTGCTATATCAATAAGATTTTTAAGCCCCGTCTGATAAAAGCTGTTTAAAAAAGCATGTTTGAGCACCCGGTCGTTTTCATTGCCATGTATATCAAGATGATATTCCAGCACAACCTTGTCCTGGGTAAGCGTTCCTGTTTTGTCGGTGCACAAAACATCCATTGAGCCAAGGTTTTGAATAGCATTCAGGTTTTTTATTATAACCTTCTTTTTGCTCATGGCAACAGCACCTTTTGCCAAAGCTGTCGTAACTATCATAGGCAGCATTTCAGGCGTAAGCCCAACCGCAACCGAAACAGCAAACAAAAATGCCTGAAGCCAGTCGCCCTTTGTAAAACCATTTATAAAAAACACTATAGGCACCATAACAAGCATAAAGCGTATAAGAACCTTTGAAACAGAATTTACGCCTTTTTCAAAGCTTGTTTTAGGCGGCTTTGCCGTAAGTGTTTTTGCGGTTTTGCCAAGCATGGTATCGTTTCCGACGGCTGCGGCTATTCCTTTTGCGCTTCCGCTTAAGACGTTGCTTCCCATAAAAGCAAGATTTGTATATTCAGTTATGGCTCCTGCGGAATTTTCATTTTCAGCCCGTTTTTCAACGGCATCACTTTCGCCTGTAAGCGCCGACTGGCTTATAAAAAGATCCTTCGCCTCCAGAATACGTATGTCAGCCGGAACCATGTCTCCCGCAGAAAGATAAACGATATCTCCTGCCACAACTTCTTCAAGGGATATTTCTTCTTTCCCCGTATCAAGCCTTTCAACGCATGTGGTGGTGTGAATCATCTGCGAAAGCTTGGCGGCGGCATTTCCGCTTCTTGTTTCCTGCACAAAGCGCAGTATTCCGGAAATCATTACCATTGTTGTAATAATAATAACCGTAACATAGCTTCGTTCTTCCGGTACGGCAAAAACAATATCGGTAAATACCGACACTACCGCAAGCGCAATCAAAATAGCAGTAAACGGGCTTACAAAAGCGGCAAATATGCGCTTTATGAGCGCCTCTTTTTTCCCGTGCGCAACTATGTTGGCTCCGTACTTATCGCGGGAATCCTCTACCTGCTTTGCGTTTAACCCGTGCGCTCCGCTTTGCAGCTTTTCAAACACGGCTTCTGCCGGCTGTGATGAAACGAACTTCAGCAGTTCTCTTATTTCCTTGTCGTGAGCCGTTTCAACCGAAATTCCCGAACGGATATTTTTTATTTCCTTAAATTTTTCCATTGGTATGCACCTCCTTTTGTTTTAAGCTCAAAATGAGCGGCCTTTCAAAAAGCAAGGCCTTTTAGGGAGCAATCATACGCATAGCCTGAAAGCAGACGCAGTACAGCATGTCTTGCTCTCAGCCTTGTTTTGCGATCGCACCGCCGGCCCTATATTTGTACTGCCTCCTGCGTCCATTTTTTGTCACCTCTGCTTTATCCGAAATTTTGCAAAACCAGTGTAAAAATTCTGTTTTCTTCTGCTGCATTGTACATAAGCTTATGTTTATCTGAAAAAATAAAAAACTCCCGTATATTCGCAAACGAACATACGAGAGCATTCCCAACCCATATTATCGTTTGAGCTTTAGCTTCACAGGGCGATGAAATTGCATTATGCTGCACCTTGTATTCAATGCAGCCTGTTCAACCTTCTCATTGTGTCTCCACAACTCCGCGGCAGCAACCCGTATCCCTATGGTAGCCTCACCTACCGAAATTAAAGACAGTATAACATTGATTTTTTAATATATCAACATTAAAATATGCATTGTTTATATAAAAAATCAAGGAACAGAAATTACTTTGCTTCGAATCTTTATTGACTTTTTCTTTTTTTATCAATTTCTTCACACTATACGCAAAATAAAAAGTTTTATAATTATTTTGAAAAAAAGTAAACATAACAAATGTAAAAGCCGACAAATCCACAAATTCTTTTCTGTCAACAAAAAACTCTTTTCATCCCGTGTGATTATTCCTTCGCTGTGCGTATGTTCTCTGTCATTATTCGCTCATAAAAGCGGAGAAAAAATGGCTTTGAGCATAGCCTCGCACGAGCTTGCTTGTAAGCGCGGATATGCGAAAAGACGCATTTGCCGCTTATTTGTAAATATTATATCATCGCTGCGGCAGCTTTGTATTAACATTCCCTTTGCTCCTCTTTCAAAAAATCTCCAATTCATCTTTTTACCATAACGAAGATTAAAAAAAGAATAAAACATTTTATAAAAATTATAAAACTTATAACTGTTTCAACAGTAAACATTTTTTTATTTAGTTTGATCTGCGGTAAAACAGGCAAAAAACATAGCAAGTCGATTATTAAAATAATAATTGTGCTGCTGACAAATCCCAATCCTGCGAAAATCACGGCTATAAAAAAAACCGAACATACAAATAGATATAAAACAATAACGATTATAAATATAATTAAAAATATTATACTCAGCTTTGTTTTTGTTGAAATATTATGTTTATTCATTTTAATCCTCAGCTTACAAACATATTACAATTTATTAGTGCATGACAAAATCGGAAATTCCCACCGCTCTTGCAATTACTCCAAATGCCATATTGCCGATATCATCATAATCAATTATCTGCTCCCAAAAACGTACTGTAAGTCTTCTGACCACGAATATCTTTTTTTGTATCATAAGGTTTACTATTATTAACTGAATTTATTGATTTTTTCATTTTTTATATCCATTTTTTACATTATGTTTTTTTTAAACCTCTGCATACGTTTATTGAATATTAACCTTATTGCAACCTTAAAAAACAATTAGTAAGTAATGTCTATTAGTTAATATAAAAACATATAATTAAAGTGTATATAAACATAATAATAATAATTACCATTTCAAATTTAAATATTTTTCTGTTTAATTTCCACTGAGGTATAGCAGGCAACAAGTATAAAACATGTGCGTTTAAAATCATAACCTTGATTATTAATAAAGGAACACCGGCGATTATTAAAATACCAAAACCATAAATAAATATTATTGGCAAAATAATTAAAAGTATTAAAAATAACACCAAACATATTATACTATAAATTGTACTTTTAGTTATTTTCATCTTTTTTTAAACCCTTTTTTTATTGCCGCCATTGTCTCTTGGGTCATCAAAATATGTGCGTCACCAAGGTATTTCTTTATTCAATTTTTATAAATTATTTTATGTTCCCTGCATCGGCCAATTTACTTATACTAAAAATAAACGTCTATATATGAAGCTGTGCAAATTATAAATGAAATTATAACTATTGCTGTTTCAACATAAAATACTTTTCTTTTTAATTCCTTTTGTGGCAAAACCGGCAGCATAAATATAAAATGCATTATGATAATATTTATCATATGAACCCATAATAAATCTTCAGTAAGCATACTTAAAACCACTTGCAGAAGAAATAAATAGTAATTGATAGATATAGCCGAAATAATAAAAACAAATATCAACAGATAACTTAGCTTATTGTTTTTATATAGTTTTTTATCGTCCACAGGTACCTCCAAAAGTAACGTCTTACAATTTTCACTATTCAATTCCTTATAAATCATTTTGTGTTTCCTGAACAAGTCCATTTACTTACAAAAAAAATGAATGTCTATACATGAAGCTGTATAAATTATAAATGAAATTATAACTATAGCTGTTTCTATATAAAATACTTTTCTTTTTAATTTCTTCTGCGGTAAAACCGGCATCATAAATATAAAATGTATTATGATAATAGTTATCATATGGAACCATACCAAATCTCCAATAAATATTCTTAAAATCAATCGCATAAAAAATAAAAAGTAATTATATACAGCCAAAATAATAAAAACAAGTATTAACAGAAAACTTAGCTTATTGTTTTTATGTAGTTTTTTATCATCCATAACTTATCCCTAAAAGTAAATTTCTTACAATTTGTCATAATATTCAAAGCCTTTTTTTATTGCTTTATTATCTCTGTGATCATCAAAATATGTACCTTTCCAGTTAATTTCCGTATTCCAATTTTTCCTAAGTTCATCTATGCTTTCAGATGATAAAATAGAATCTTTAAAATTTACTCCTCCGGCTCCAAACTGAGAAAACTTTTCGGAAATTCCGGCTGCTTTTGCAATAAAACATACTCAATATTATTTAGAATAAAACAACTCCAGCGCAAATATTATAAAAGTCATCGCTGATATTGTCAGCATTACCAGAGAAAATTTTCTTTTAAAAATAAATTGAATTCCTGTTAATACAAACGGAATTATATGCAAATCAAAAGACAAGCGTAATGCGTTTACTAATTTTGTATAAACAGCAACTTCTTTAACTATACATTTTTCATTAATCACCATGTAAATTATTCCACCAAGTATACAAACACTAACAAACACCTCAAAAATTATAAATATTACTAACAAAAACACCGGAATAGTTTTTTTGAATAATATTGATACCTTATGCCTGCTTAGCATGTATATACCTCAATTAAATTTTATAGTAATACTTTATTCCAAGCTCAATTGCATTATAATCTCCGGGATCATCACATAAATATGCAATTCTGTCTATACAAACTTTCAGTTTCTCAAAAAGTTCTTTTAAATTCTTAGAACTTTTTATTAGTTCATAAGCATTATATCCTCCGGCTCCGCAATGTAATAAAAATCTGACATACCTGCGCCCGTGGCTATAATTCCGTATGCCATATTGCCGGTATCATCATAATCAATTATCTGCCCGTCAAAAACGTACTGTAAGTCTTCTGACCACGAATATTTTCTTTTATAAATGTGTCCGACTTTGTACCAAGAGTGAAAAAACTGTCAATTAACTTATTATTTTTATACGGTTTTCTGTCTTTAAAATTGCTCTTTCAAAATAATACTATTCCATACATCCGGGTTTCTACAAAAAAACCGGTTACCAGCATAAAAACAATTGAGAATATAAAAGCTATAAGCATACATGTATAAAATTGTTTATCAGAAGTTTTATTATCATCCACTAAGAAAATTGATGTCGTAATCAAAATAAATGACGGTATATGAAATAATGCCGTTTTTATAAATGTCATTAGTATGCACCAGTTCAGCCTTGATCTCAGTGGCCACGTTTGCTCTGAAAATGAAATATTATCGAACTCATTTTTTAAAGCCATTATAAATCCTTTTGACATCATCTCTAATAAAGGACATTCAATTAGAAATAAAATACTTGATATAAATATCAACGGTTCTGAAACATCGTCATTTGTATCATATTTATTATTGTCCAATTTAGTTCACCCACGATTTGTTTTTTAATCATTATAATTTTTCATAGTATTCAAATCCTTTTTTGATAGCAGCATTATCCCTTGGATCATCGAAATATGTTCTCCACCAAGATAGTTCCCTATTTAATGTTTCAGAAAGATCCACTTTATTATAATCTTTTTTTACACCGTTTTTGTCAAGCACTATGGGTTCAATCGCTTCTATAAAATTTACAACGCCTGCTCCTAATTGAGATAAAAAATCGGAAAATCCCGCCGCTCTTGCAATTACCCCAAATGCCATATTGCCGGTATCATCATAATCAATTATCTGTCCGTCAAAAATATACTGTAAGTCTTCTGACCACGAATATCTTCTTTTTATATCATAAGGCGCCCAGCTTTGTACCAAGTTTATAAAATCATTATACATATAACGTGTTTGCTTACGTCTTTCTTCATCTTCTTTAGTTTTACAATATATTGTAAGAAACGGCATATTTGGTACTGCCAGCGGATACTTTGCCTTCAAAGCTTCTCCGTCTCTTTTTGCTTCCCTAAATATATTCATAAGCTTTTCAGTCACATCCTCTAATTGAAACCTCTTTAAGTTGATATCTAAATACGTAGTATCTATCCCAAGCTTTTTGAGAATTTCAGATGTGATCTGCAATCTTTTCCAGTTAATATATTTTACAAAGTGACTTCCCCTTGCCCCTCTGTCAAAATCGGAGTTAATCTTTTTTAGTACTTCGTTTAGCTTTTCTTTATAAAAACTTACATAATCAAACGAGCGGCTGCTCATATAATTTGAAAGAAGCTGTTTCCCAAATATACTTTTTTCATGTTCATTTATGTAATCATCCGAGAACATATCCTTACCGTTTTGTCCTGTTATTTTTTCATGAAAGTTATATTTAAATACGTATTTATGAAATGCGTCACCGAGAAACTTTTCATTGTATTTTCCCATAACTTCAGCAAGATAGGCTTTTTTATTTTCATCACTTCCGGCCGTCCATGACACACCGCTTTTATATGCTTTTTCCACAAGAGAAAGCCTGTCACACGAATAAATGTTTGCTTTTCCTCCATTATACATGACACAAACAGCCTTGTCAATATCACTTTCCGAAGCATTTGAACATCTTTTTGCTTTGCTTTCGTAAAGTGTCAGAAATGAAACACATTTATTGCAGTCAGAACATAGATATCCGTATCCGGAAAATTTGTAAAGACCTTCGATAAAGTCCTTAAGTCTTTCTCTTTTATCTTTTGGAACAAACAATATATATTCCGCATTTTTTTCAATATCCGATAGAATTTTTTTGACTTCAATACAAAGTCTGGCGTTTGCGTTTTTGAACATTTGTTCATAGTCATAATTTGACTTATCTGACGATAGAAATCCAAGCACAGAATTTTCGTTCATATGCCTGAAATACTCGCTGCTTCCAAGAATGTAACCATTGTTATCTTTAAGTTCTATTGCACGTATACTTTCCATAAAATCTCTCCTTTTGAATTTTTATTAAAATAGTACATTTTTAGTACCTGTATTTAATTACCCAAATTTTCATAAATCACGGAATTATGATTTATCATCAGTTGACATTCTTGTGATATTGCCTCTGTAGTCAGCTTTCCGTTTTATAATTTTGCAGCAAAAAAACAAGCCTTACGAACAGCGGTCATTCGTAAAGCTTGTTTTTAAGTATGGAGATGAGGAGAATCGAACTCCTGTCCGAAAACCCATCTGCAAAAATTTCTTCCATCACAGCCGGTGATTTAACATTCCCTCGTTATGCCGCCCGTCGGCAGGCTGCACACCTTGGTAGCTTCATAAGTCTTTTTTTACCTCAAAGCTTTGGCAAAAAAGTTCCCCGCATGGTCGACGCCGGTTACCTAAACTGCGAGAGATTCAGGGCCGACGAGCAGCGCTTAGGCTGCTATTAAAGAATAATCTTTGTCGTTTAATTTTTAAATTTCCGCCCGTTTTAACGAAGCCGGTCGGCTCTTCGGATGGCTGTTTCTGCTTTCAAGACTCCCGTCGAAACCATTGCATCCCCGTGTTGTCACATAGTAAGATTGCGTACCTTAAAGTCACGCTCGGCCTCACGGCGCTGATCCTGCTTTGAGATTGTGTCACGCTTGTCGTAAAGCTTTTTGCCTTTTGCTATGGCAATGTCTACCTTAACAAGGCTTTTGAAAAAGTATACCTTAAGCGGCACAAGCGTAAAACCCGCCTGAGATATAGCTGCTGCCATTTTGCGTATTTCCGTTTTGTGCAAAAGAAGCCTGCGCGTTCTAAGCGGGTCTTTGTTGAAAATATTACCCTGCTCATAAGGACTTATGTGCATTCCGTATATAAGCGCTTCGCCGTTTTCGATACGTATGAAGCTTTCCTTAAGCGAGCATTTTCCTTCGCGCATACTTTTTACCTCAGTGCCCGAAAGCGATATTCCGGCCTGAAATGTTTCTTCGATAAAATAGTCATGGTACGCTTTTTTGTTTTGCGCAATAAGCCTGCCCTGCCCTTTTTCCTTTGCCACGAATATCACCTCCGAGCTACCAGTATAACATATTTCGCTGATAAAGCAAATTACATTCATGTTACAAATTGATTTGTTTAAATATATTTTCCTTCAATTCCCTTTATAAGCAGATATATTCTGTCGTTCCACGGCGTAGGAACACCGGCTTTTTTGCCGAATTCAATTACCGTTTTGGCAAAATAGTCAACTTCCGTGCGGCGCTTGTTTTCAACATCCTGAAGCATTGACGTTTTGCCGTCCGGGTCAAAGGTGGCTATTGTTTTTTCATACTCGAATACATCTTCTTTTTTGAGGTTTACTCCTGATTTTTGGGCAAGCTCAATTACCTCAAACATTACCTGGTGCATTGCCTCACGCATATATTCATTGTGCACGAAAGCGCCGTAGCCAACGCCGGTTATTGCCGAAAGCTGGTTTGTGCTTACGTTTATCATCCATTTTTTCCAAACTGCTCTTATCATGTCTGTACATACGACGTTTGAAATTTGTGCTTTGTCAAACATTGCCTTAACTTCGCTTACTTCCCCGCTTATAACGCTGTTGTCCGCTTTTCCGAAATTTATCACTCCGTCGTTTCTGTTTGTGATTCCCTCAGGCGTTCTTACGGCGTCTATTCCCAAAGCAATTCCGTAAAGCACTGTGTTTTCCTTAAACACCGCCTTAATCTGGTCGTGTGCGGTAACGCCGTTTAAAAGCGGCAAAAATACAGTATCGCTTTTTGCAATACCTTTCACGTCCTCTATCGCCTGTGCAAGCTGGTAATTTTTTACTGTAAAAATAACAAGGTCGGCTTTAAAGGAAGCATCATCCGGCGGCACAACCTGCGGAAGCACTTTTTCGCCGTTTACAATAATGCCATTTTTGCGTATTTTTTCAGCCCGCGCTCCGCCTGCAATAACGGCAAAATTTTCTCCAAATGCTTTTGAAAGATTTCTGGAATATATGCAGCCTATTGAGCCAAAGCCAACAAGCGCAATATTTTTAATCCTCATCCTTTTCCTCCTTGTCCACAAACATAAAATCTATTGTGCGAAGGTCAGCATCGGCGCGTATCACCTTAACCCGTACCGAATCTCCAAGCATATAGACCTTTCCGGTATGCTTTCCCACAACACGAAGGCTGTTGTCGTCGTAGTTGTAGTAATCGTCGCTTATCTCGTTTAACGCAACCATTCCCTCAACTGTGTTTGGAAGCTCCACATAAATTCCCCAGCCGGTAACGCCGGATATAACGCCGTCAAATTCCTCGCCGATATGTCCTTTCATATATTCAGCCATCTTAAGTCTGTCTGTTTCTCTTTCGGCGTCATCCGCCACACGCTCCATCATTGAGCAGTGAGCCGCTACCTCTCCAAGAGTATGATTGTATTTTTTTATTCTTCCTTCGTTAAGTGCGCCTTCCATATCTTCTTTTATTATACGCTGTATCTGAAGGTCCGGATAACGTCTGATTGGCGATGTAAAGTGGCAGTAATATTTTGCGGCAAGACCGAAGTGTCCCAGGTTTTCAGGCTGATATTTCGCCTGTTTCATGCTTCTTAAAACTATCCTGCTTATTATGTGCTCATATTTGCTTCCTGTTGTTTTTTCAAGAAGCTGCTGTATTTCCTTAGGATGCAGCTCATTTTGCCCTTTGAAATGGTAACCGAATGTGGTTATCATTTTTTTCATGGCGTCTATTTTTGACTCATCAGGCGCCTCATGGTTTCTGTATACAAACGGTATCTCGCGCCAGAAATAATCCTCTGCTACAGTTTCGTTGCACACAAGCATAAATTCCTCTATAAGATTTGTAGCCGAATTTCGCTCGTATGGCTTTATTTCAAGCGGCTTGCCGTTTTCGTCAAGCGTTATCTTCGCTTCAGGAAAATCAAAGTTGACAGACCCTCTTTTTTTGCGCTTGTTATTAAGTATTACACGAAGCTTGTCCATATCGCGCAGTATAGGCACGAACTGTGCGTATTCGGTCATTTGCGCCGGATCATTTTTTTCTATTACATTATTGACCTTTGTATATGTCATACGGCAGTTCGAATGTATAACGGACTTTACTATTCTGTGATTTAAAACCTCGCCTGATCTGTCGATTTCCATTATACAGCTTACGGTAAGCCGGTCGGCATCCGGATTAAGAGAGCATATTCCGTTTGAAAGCCTGTGAGGAATCATAGGTATGACACGGTCTACAAGATAAAAGCTTGTGGCGCGCTTATAGGCTTCCTTGTCAAGGGGCGAGTTTTCGGTAACGTAATGCGTAACATCAGCAATATGCACTCCAAGCTGGAAATTTCCGTTTTCAAGTATGTCAAGTCCAACTGCATCGTCGAAGTCCTTTGAATCGTCGCCGTCTATTGTAAATATCACATGTCCGCGGAAGTCTTCTCTTCCGTCTATTTCCGCCTGAGAAATTTCCTCAGGAAGTTTTTCCGCCTGGTCATATACCTCCTGCGGGTAATCTCCCGGAAGCGCGAACTGGCGTATTATGGAAAGAATATCAACACCCGGATCGTCCTTGTGGCCTAAAACGTCAACAACCTCGCCTTCGGGGCTGCGGTTTCCCGGAACCATTTTTGTTATCTTTACCGCAACCTTGCTTCCGTCAACAGCGCCTTTTGTATTTCCCTTTGGAATAAAAATATCCGGTGTTCTGTGGTCATCACATACTACAAAGCCAAAACCGTTTCCCTGCTCAAATGTGCCTACTATTTCGCTTCTTGCTCTTTCAATCACACGCACTACCTCGCCCTGTGCTTTTTTTGTTCCGCAAGGCTCAGCCGTTATCCTCACAAGCACCTTGTCCTTGTGCATTGCGCCGTTTACAGCATCCTCCGGTATATATATATCGTCATCGTTGCTGTCAAGCGCACGCGCAAAGCCAAAGCCTTTTGCCGTAGCCGAAAAGGTTGCCATTGTAAGACCAAGGTCTTTAGGAAGCATTATTTTGCCTTTTTTGGTTTCAATTATTTCACCGTCTTTTACAAGTTCATCTATTACCTTATCAAAATCAGGACGTTCTTCCTTTGGCACTTGAAGCAAAAAGCAAATATCAGCTCTTTTGGCGGCTTTATAATCGTCGCTTTTTATAAAATTCAAAATACGGTTCTTTCTTTCGAGCATAAGCTCGTCCTGTTCTTCCATAAAAAAACACCGCCTTTAATTATGATGTCCTGCATGAAAACAAATGTACCGAAGTAACGTCCGTCCCTGAGGTATCTCCGCTTATTTGTAAATATTATATCATAAAAGCGGAGTAAAAACGGCTTTGAGCATATACGCACGCAGACCAGTCTGCAAGTGCGGATATGCGAAAAGACGCATTTGCGCAGCAAATGTACCGAAGGGACGTCCGTCCCTGAGGTATCTCCGCTTATTTGTAAATATTATACCATAAAAGCGGAGTAAAAACGGCTTTGAGCATATACGCACGCAGACCAGTCTGCAAGTGCGGGTATGCGAAAAGACGCATTTGCGTAGCAAATGTACCGAAGGGACGTCCGTCCCTGAGGTATCTCCGCTTACTTGTAAATATTATATCATAAAAGCGGAGAAAAAATGAATTTGAGCATATACACGCACAAGCTTGCTTGTAAGCACGGATATGCGAAAAGACGCATTTGCGCAGCAAATGTACCGAAGGGACGTCCGTCCCTGAGGTATCTCCGCTTACTTGTAAATATTATATCATAAAAGCGGAGAAAAAACGGCTTTGAGCATATACACGCACAAGCTTGCTTGTAAGCGCGGATATGCGAAAAGACGCATTTGCGTAGCAAATGTACCGAAGGGACATCCGTCCCTGAGGTATCTCCGCTTACTTGTAAATATTATACCATATCACAGATGAAATATCAGCAAAAGAAAAAAATACCGTCTTATACTTTAAACAACCGCTATTAAATGGTAAAATAAAATTGTATTTTAATAAAAAATAAAATTCTGAAAGGCGGCATGAGAAAATGGAACCAAAGGTTGGCATAATAATGGGAAGCGATTCCGACCTTGCTGTAATGAGCGAGGCGGCAAAGCTTCTTGATAAGCTTCAAATACCATATGAGCTTACTGTAATATCGGCTCACAGAACCCCGCAGAGAATGTACGAGTATGCCCACAAAGCGCATGAAAGAGGCATAAAAGTAATAATCGCAGGCGCAGGCGGCGCGGCACATCTGCCCGGGATGACAGCAGCCATGACCTGCGTGCCGGTAATAGGCGTTCCTGTAAAGACATCAACCTTAAGCGGTGTGGATTCGCTTTATTCTATCTGTCAAATGCCTCCGGGAATACCTGTTGCAACAGTTGCCATAAACGGAGCGCAAAACGCCGGTATCCTTGCGGCTCAGATACTTGCCGCTTCCGATGAGCAAATATACAAAAAAATACAGGACTTCAAAAAAGACCTTGAGCAGACCGTTGAAAAAAAAGCGGCAAAACTTGAAGACATAAAATATGCCGCTTACCTTGAAGGCATGGGCAAATAAATCCAAAGTCCGTTTATTATCTACTGGGGGTATTGTTATGCGGCAAAAAACAAGAAAAGCGGTATCTGTATTAATCGTTTTTGCTGTGCTCTTTACGGCTTTGCCGTTTTGTGCAAAAGCAGATACAGGAAAAATTGTTGTACTGTCTACAAATGATGTACACTGCAACATTGAACAGGTTTTAGATTCGTCAGGTAACATTAAAAATATGGGATATGCTGCTGTTTCAAAATACAAAAAAGAAATGCAGGCAGAATACGGAAACGAAAATGTAACCCTTGTTGACGCAGGCGATGCAATCCAGGGAGACGCTATAGGTCTTTTTTCAAAGGGCGCCTATATAACTCAGATAATGAATAAAGCAGGTTATGACCTGGCTGCCGTTGGAAACCATGATTTTGATTACGGCTTTGAAAGCTTTATATCAAGAACAAAGGAAGCGTCTTTCCCTTATGTCTGCTGTAACCTTACATATATTGACAGCGGAAAAACGGTTTTTGAACCATATAAAATAATTTCATATGGCGGCGTAAAAATTGCTTACATAGGAATAACAACTCCGGAAACATTTACAAAATCCACTCCGGCGTATTTTCAAAATTCCGACGGACAGTATATTTACAGCTTTGATGAGGATGAAACCGGAAGCAGACTTTACTCGGCAATACAAAAAAGCGTGGATGACGCGCGTTTGCAAGGCGCCGACTATGTTATCGCAATAGGACATTTGGGCGAAAACGGATCTGCAAATGCTTATAAATCAAGCACCGTTATATCCAATACAACCGGCATAGACGCCCTTATAGACGCTCATTCACACGAAATCGAAAACGATACCTGCAAAAACAAGGCAGGCATTGACGTTTGCCGCATTCAGACCGGAACAAAGCTTGAAGCAATCGGAAAGCTCATCATAGACACTTCCTCAAAAAAAATTTCAGCAGAAATAGTAAAGGGTCTTTCAGCCCAAGACAAAGATGTCCTTGATTTTGTAAAAGACATTGAATCCGGTTTTAAAGCAGAACTTGAAAAAAACATAGGAAGCAGTGATGTGGCGCTTACCGTAACCGATCCGTCAACCGGAAAAAGGCTTATAAGAAGAGGAGAGACAAATCTTGGCGACTTTTGTGCCGACGCATACCGCGATTATTACAAAACGGATATAGGCATTACAAACGGCGGCGGAATCAGGGCAGGTATAGCAAGCGGCGCTATAAACCACGGAAACGTCATTTCCGTTTATCCTTACGGCGACATGTCATGTGCCGTTAAGGCAACAGGTCAGCAGATACTTGATGCACTTGAGTTTTCATACCGCAAATATCCGGAAGAAAGCGGTGCCTTTTTGCAGGTATCCGGAATAAGCTTCACTATTGACGTCTCCGTTGCTTCGTCTGTAAGCGTAAGCGATAAGGATGAGTTTTTGGCTGTAACCGGTGAACGCAGAGTAAAAAATGTGCTTATAAACGGTAAGGCTGTTGTTCCGCAGGATGAATATACCGTAAGCGGAAATACTTATTTGCTTCAAAAAAGCGGCGACGGTTTTACAATGTTCGGTAAAAACGTGACTTTGATAAATGCAGCCGATATTTTTGACGTTGTCCTGCTTGAAAAATATATAAAAGAATCAGGCACAATAGGTTCAGGATATGAGAATCCGTATGGCACGGGAAGAATACAGATAACCGGCCTTGGCAACAAAAATACAGACAGCGGCACTGCCGAAAGCTTTTTATACGAAGTTCTTAGGGGCGACAGTCTGTGGTCGGTTTCTCAGAAATTCTATCAAAACGGGGCGTTGTGGAAAATAATATATACCGAAAATGCGAATATAATCAAAGATCCAAACAAAATCTATCCCGGAGAAATGATAACCATTCCTTTAAAATAACTCAAAAAAGCAGCACTTGAAAGCAAGGTGAAGCTGCTATGCTTTATAACCCGCAGCTTGATACATTTATACAAACTTCTGACGCAGGAAGCTTCAATAAAGCCGCCGAAGAGTTGTTTATTACTCCTACGGCCGTTGCAAAACAGATCAATCTTTTGGAAAACGATATCGGCGTCAAGCTTTTTAAACGCACTCACAGCGGCATTGTGCTTACCTCTGCCGGTCGTTCGCTTTACCTGAGCGCCAAAGACATTGTCAGGCTTTGCGGTGAGGCTGCAAACAGAGCGCGGAGCGTTTCAAAAAACTATACCGACGTTATACGCATCGGCACCTCTCCGCTTACCCCGGCTGACACTTTTTTCCGTATCTGGCCGCAGCTTTACGCACGCTGTCCCGACATAAAATATCAGCTTATTCCATACGAAAATTCTTTGAAAAGCGCCGAAAAAATATTGGGAAGTCTTGGCACAAATATTGATGTTATTGCCGGTATCTTTGACGAGGAACTGCTTAAAGCAAGAAAATGCAGCGGCCTTGTGCTTTCACACAAGCCTATATGCGCCGCCGTATCAATTACCCACAGACTGTCAAAACGCAAAAAGCTTTCAATATCTGATCTGTACGGTGAAAACCTGCTTTTAATAAAACACGGTTGGTGTTTAAGCACTGATATAATGCGCGATGAAATCAAGCGTAAGCATTCCCAGATCCATGTAACAGACTTTGATTTTTACAATGTGGACGTTTTCAACCAATGTGAAAACAACAAAGCCGTACTGATGGCCATTGACAGCTGGAGCAACGTCCATCCTCTTTTAAGGATAATTCCGGTTGACTGGCCGTATACAATTCCATACGGCCTGTTTCACGCACCAAAACCCTCTGCCGCAGTAGAACGCTTTCTTGACGCCGTAAAAGAAATATCAAAACCATAATATGCGGTTGCAACCTTAAGGTATATACCATAAAAACAAAACGAGACTTCCTGTAATGTCCCGTTTTGTTTTATACTGTATATATTATTTTTTTTGGAGTGGTATATGTGCCTAAACAAACCGCAGCAGATACATCGGCAAAATATATTTTTGAGGATGCGCCCGTAAAAAAAGCAGTTTCTTCGATGGTTATGCCTACAATAATAAGCCAGCTTGTACTGGTAGTATATAATATGGCTGATACATGGTATGTTGGCCTGACAAACAATGCAAATGCCGTAGCCGCAATTTCTTTATGTCTTCCTGTATATTCTCTGCTTACCGCTTTAAGCAACCTGTTTGGAATAGGCGGAGCTGGCGTTGTGGCAAGAGCTATGGGCCGAGGCGATGATTCTTTTGCACATAAGACTTTTGTAACAGCTGTTTTGGGCGCTTTTTCAGCCGCAGCTGTTTATTCGCTGCTGATTTTTTTCGCCGGACGCCGCATTTTGTTTGTTATAGGCGCGGATAACGGCGATATAGGCTATGCCGTAAGCTACGTCAGATGGACAATAGCAATAGGCGGCATACCAACAATTTTAACTTCCGTCTTCGGGCACCTTGTCCGCTCATGCGGAAACCCAAAGGCCGCAAGCTTTGGAATGATGCTTGGCGCATTTATAAATATCCTGCTTGACCCGCTTTTTATGTTTGTTGTTTTGCCTTCCGGCCATGAGGTAACAGGCGCCGCCGTTGCCACAGCCGTTTCAAACGTTGTCTCGCTTGTTTATTTTCTCGTATATATTCTGCGCAGAAAAAACGGCACCACATTTTCGCTTGTCCGCAAAAGCCACAGCCAGGGCTGTTTTTTTGAAATACTTCGCGGAGGAATGCCCGGTTTTTGCATGGTTGCCCTTGCAATGCTTTCGAACTGTTTTTTAAACTCTATGCTTTCAACGCTTGGAAGTGACGCTGTTGCGGGCATAGGCATAGTACGAAAGATAGACCAGCTTGCCTATGCTGTTAACCAGGGCGTAACGCAGGGAATGCTTCCTATTGTGGCATACTGCTACGCACACGGAAACTTCCCGCGCATGAAGCAGACAATAGTTTATTGCGCCTTATACACATTCGTTTTTTCGTTTGCGTGCATGTGTGTATCCATTGTATTTGCCCCTCAGCTTATATCTTTCTTCATCCGCAGCAGCGCCACAATTTTTTACGGTTCACAGTTTTTGCGTGTAATATGCATAAGCATTCCAGTCTATTCGCTTACTTTCGTAATAATTGCTGTATTTCAGGCCGTGGGCCGTGGGATTGAGCCGTTTATACTGTCGTTTTTACATAAAGGCACTCTTGATATTTTTATTATGTTTTATATTTATCATGTATACGGTGTTTCCAAAATCACGTTTTCGTCGCCTGTTTCGGAAACAGCGGCGCTGATAACCGGAATCGTTCTTCTAAGACGTTTCTTGAAAAAAACAGACAGCAAATGCTCATTTAAGTCATCTGCTGTCTGAAAAAAATCATTATTAAATCAATTATTTGGCTGTTCTTCTCTTATTTCACTCTTGCAACCTTGCTTTCAACAGCGGCGTCATATACTGCCTTTGCCACCGTTTTACCGATGTCTTGCATAAATGCCGAAACTATAATGTAATCCTCGGCAAGCTCATCCTCTTTTACAAGAGATGCTATTGCCTTTGCGGCCGCAACCTTCATTTGTTCATTTATCTCTGACGCCCTTGCGTCAAGCGCACCGCGGAATATTCCGGGAAAAGCAAGCACGTTATTTATCTGGTTTGGAAAATCGCTTCTTCCCGTGCCGACAATTCTTGCTCCCGCTATAAGAGCCTCGTTTGGCATAATCTCCGGGTCAGGATTTGCCATAGGAAAAACTATGGCGTTTTCATTCATCGACGAAACCATCTCTTTGCTTACTATGCCTTTTGCCGATACACCTATAAATACATCCGCCCCTTCCATAGCCTCGGCAAGAGTGCCTTTAAAACAGTCCTTGTTTGTTATACTCGAAATTTCCGTGTATACCGCGTTTTGATACTGCTCGTCACGGCTTAATGCACCTTTTCTGTTGCAAACTATAATGTTTTGCGCGCCCATGTTTACAAGCATTTTCGCTATGGCGCTTCCTGCCGCTCCTGCACCGCTTATTACTATTTTTATAGTGCTCCAGCTTTTGTTTACTATTTTAAGAGCGTTTATAAGAGCGGCCGTTACAACTATTGCCGTTCCGTGCTGATCGTCGTGAAATACCGGAATGTCAAGCTCCTGTTTCAGCCTGCGTTCGATTTCCACGCATCTCGGTGACGATATGTCCTCAAGATTTATTCCGCCGAATACCGGCTCTATAAGCTTTACTGTGCGTACAATTTCGTCTACGTCCTTACTTTTAAGGCATATAGGAAAGGCGTCGATTCCGCCAAATGCTTTAAAAAGCACTGCTTTTCCTTCCATTACAGGTATTGCGGCCTCCGGCCCTATATCTCCGAGGCCCAAAACTGCCGTACCGTCGGATACAACGGCTACCATATTTCCTTTTGAGGTATATTTGTATACATCATCCGCACATGCGTTTATTCTTCTGCACGGCTCCGCAACTCCTGGGGTATAGGCAAGCGACAAATCCTGCTTGTTTCTTAACTCCACCTTGCTTGTAACCTCTATTTTGCCTTTTTTAAGTTCATGCAGTTTTAAGGCTTCTTCGTTAATATTCATTTATACCGCTCCCTTTTATAAGCTTGCATTATTTTTCAAATCCGAAATAAAACCTGAAATCGTTTTCAAAACCGCCGTTATTAAAAAAATTGTCAAAATCAAAATTGTTGTCGTCGTCAACTGTAACGTCTATTGCGGAAACCTTTTCATTTCCAGCGCTGTCTATGGCATAAAAAGTATATTCTCCGCCCTGCTGTATCTGAAAATATGCGTTGTTGTCATCGTCAAGCGTAACCTCGTTTCCGTATTTCCCGCCGTCAAACTCGTCTGATGTATGGTTTCCGTAAGAATAGCGCACAGCCTTTATTTTATGTCCGCTGTCGCTTACGTTTACATTAAGTGTCGTGCCGGAAACAGAAAAATCGAATTTCGGCCCGTCTGACGATGTTGAGGTATTGTTTTCGGTATCCGTATAATTCGAAAGATCGGGTTTTGTCCATTCGCTGTGGCTTAAAGCCGAAACGTCGCTGCTCATTGCCGCGCCTGCGTCAAGCATTCCGCCTGTAAGTACTTTTGACGAGAGCGTATCAAGCTTTTGAGCACTGTTTAAAACTATATCCTTTACGTCTTTAAGAGTTGCCGAATCATATTTTGAGCTTACCATTGCGCATACCGCCGTTACCATCGGCGCCGCCATTGACGTGCCTGTCATATAGCTGTAGCTGTTATCGGGCGTGGTGCTAAGGATATATGTTCCGGGAGCAGCAATATCAACCGATTTTTTGCCATAGTTTGATGTTGAGTTAAGGTTTCCGTCAGGTTGAATGTTTGCAACGGAAATGATGTTGTCAAGGTCGAAAGAAGCCGGATAAGTAGGGTTTTTGTCGTTATCCTGTCCGTAGCCTGAATTGTCGTCGCCGTTTCCCGCCGCAATTACAAAAAGCATGTTGCTTTCGGCTATTGTTTTGTAAAGAGCCTCATCGCTTTGGCTTGTGCCCAGACTTAAGTTGCAGATAGTCGCACCGTTTGCCTCGGCGTATTTTATGGCGTTTATAACCGATTCCGTAGTTCCTGTGCCTTCGCTTCCGCCAAGAGCCTTAAGCGCCATTATCTTTACATCGGTATTTGAGTCTATTCCCGCTATTCCTGTTGAGTTGTTGCTGTCGGCAAGTATAGTTCCTGCGCAGTGCGTACCGTGGCTGTCGTTTGAGTTTACATATATCTGGTTGTTGTTGTCATAAAAATTCCAGCCGTTTATATCGTCCACATAACCGTTTTGATCGTCATCCTTGCCGTTTGCCGTTTCGCCGGAATTCTCCCAAAGTATATTGCTTGACAGATCCTCGTGTTCGTAGTCTATCCCGGTATCAATCAAAGCCACAACCACCTGCTTTGAATCGGTATAATTGTTCCATGCCTGCTGAACGTTTATGTCTATTCCGGCAACAGATGAGATGCCTGACGCTCCGCCTTTTCTGCTCCACGGCATTACATATCCGAAATCAGGTATATGCCACTGCCCGGGCATTGAAGGATCGCCAAACGGATCATTATATACCGGATAATCATTTTTGCTCTCAACCATCGTAAACGAGCCGTCGTTGCTAAGCGCCCATTGCTTTGGATAAAGTTTATCGTCAACGGATACCGCAGTGTTTGTATATGTATAGTTCGGCTGAACAATATCCACGTCCGACTGCTTTGAAATGTTTTGTGCCGCTTTTTCCATTTCAGCCTTTGAAGAATAGCTTTTTGTTTCGGTGCTTCCGTCTTTATGAAGCACCAAAAGTTCGTTGCCCGAGTAATTGTCAAAATTTGTTTTTGTTATTGTGTCTGTGGTATCAAGAGTATTGTTTTGTGAAGCAAAGGCATTTACGGCACAGCATGAAAGCGTAAAGGTGCAAGCCGTAAACAACGCCAGATTCTTTTTAATTTTCATTTTTATCACCGCCGTTATAAGACATGTATGAAATAAAACATTGCTTTTTCAAAGCAAATCTATCCGTACAGCGCCTGACGCACGGATATTCTTGCTTTGAAAAAAGTATACCCTGCAATTATGAAGGATATGTGAACCCGGCTTGAAAAAATGTTAAATTTTTCCCTTTAGAAAATAAAACGGATCATCGCTTGAAATAAAATGCATAAGCATATAGGCGCACATAACAGCCACTTTTTCTTCGTTTAGTATCCGTTTTGCCTCCTGTCTTGAGGCAAGAACAACCTGAATGTCTTCCGACGCCTCCTGATGACAGTTTGTAGGCATTCCCGTAAGAAAGCCGAAAACCGTTGTGCAGGCTTCATCTGTCATTCCCACTGTTGTAAAAAGCGGCTTTGAATAGCCTGTATTTTTCAGTGGTTCAAGGCTTAAGCCTGTTTCCTCATAAATTTCTCTTTTGGCGGCGCAATACACATCTTCGCCTTTTTCGACAAGCCCCGCCGGAAACTCGTATACATAATCGCCTATTGTATATCTGTACTGTTTTACAAGCGCCACCTTGTCCTCGGTATCGTGAAAAAGGCCGTATATCGCCACTCCGTCTGCCTTGACAAGCCTTTGGTTTACTTTAAGCTCATTTTCCGTTTCGGCGCGCGAAGCCACGTAATAGCTGAAATGTGATTTGTTTCTTCTTTCCGACTCGAACTCGTACATGTTTAAAAATCTGTTGTCAGTTTGTTTTTTTATGTTTATTATTCTGCTCAAATCAAAAGCACCTTATTTCCAGTAAAAGTATGTTAGTGAGGTTTCGCCCTGTATATAAAACATCTGTAAAAAATGTATTTCGCTGTCTGAAATTTCCGCAAGCTTATGACGCATAGGCTCTGCATTTTCCTTAAGATATTCAATACCGTCAAGACGGCTGTCCATATCCAAAACCGCTATTGTGGAATGCAGGTTTTTTATGTTCTCAAGATCTTTATTTCCGCAGACGCTTATGTGCTTTATTTTTTCGCCTTCGCAGCCAAACTCCATAGCCGCAAACGACATGTCCATTTTGAAAAAGCCGTTTCCCCTAAGACAGTTAAGCAAAAAATCCATGTAAAGTATGCAGTCTTTCATATTATCAAAGTACAGCACCCAGTTTAATATATACCTGTCTTTACCCTTTTCGGGCTTCCAGTCAACCGGAAAAAACGGTGATGCGACGGCTTTTTCCTCGGCTTTTAAAAGCTCCTTTGAAAGCTCGGCTTCGTCAGATCCAACAACAAAAACGTATTTGTCCAAAACAACGTCATATTGAGGATCAAATTCCTCACCGCCGTCCATTTTGTTGAGCATATCCCCTGCCTTCGGCACTCTGCCGCAGAAAAACTTAAACTCATAGGAATCGTTGCTCGGCTCGTCCGTTCTGTCTGAAAAATCTATATCCACATATTTTTTTAACTCGTCTAAATCTCCAGATAAAGCAAACATATTTTTCATTCCTTTCAGGTTATATATTATTAATTTTACCACAACAATTCATGTTTTGCAGTATAATATACATAAAAGCGAAGAAAAAAGGTCTGTGAGCATAGACGCACACAAGCTTGCTTGCAGCGCGGATATGCGAAAAGACCGCGTTTGCGCAGCAAACGTAACGAAGGGACGTTAGTCCCTGAGTTAATCTTCGCGTACCGGAAGCATAAAACAATAAAAGCGAAGAAAAAAGGTCTGTAGGCATAGACGTGTGGCAAGCCTGCCTGACGGAATCTTCGCGCATTTTAAATATTTTTGATAAAGGGAGTTATGAAAATGGATACGCTTGCCTTTGCTTTTGAAAACAAAACCATTCGGATTTTTGTTCCTCAAAACCCGTCTGCTTCTTTAACCGCCGTTTATTGCTGCTGCGGAGAAATGACCGGTGAAAAAGCTGAAAAAATTTTTGCTTTATCCGGAAAAACAGACTTTTGCCTTGTTTCATTTTTGCCTGTAACGTGGGAAAACGACTATACTCCGTGGCCGGCTTTATCGCCCTATGGCGGTATGTTTGGCGGAAAAGCCGCGGATACGCTTGATTTATTTTCCTCCCTAATTCCTGTCATTTCCGAAAAACTTGATATACACAAAAACACAGTGCTCGGCTATTCCTTAGGCGGTCTTATGGCGCTTTGGAGCATGTATGAAAGCGATATTTTCTCAGCCTGTGCCTGCTGTTCAGGTTCGCTGTGGTATGACGGCTTCACTGATTACGCTAAAAAAAACCGCCCTCACCCGGGTTCAGGCATTTACCTGAGCCTCGGAAAGAGCGAACACAAAACCAAAAATATGAAAATCAAGCTTGTATCAGATTGTACGGCTGCTGTTTATGATCTTTTAAAAGCCGATTCAAATGTTTTCAAAACCATGTATGTCCAAAACGAAGGCGGACATTTTTCCGATATTGAAAAACGTCTTTCTCTCGGCATACAATTTCTTACCGAAAGCTGAAATCATTTATTAAATGTAAGCATACGTTCGGATACCGGCTTAATTTCCTTTTCAAAAGGCTCTGCCAGCGGCATTCCAAACGGCATCTGCGCTATAAGTTTCCAGTTTTTATTAATTTCCCAATAGTCCTTTACATCTTCGTCTATAAGCGGGTTGTAGTGCTGAATTGAAGCTCCAAGGCCAAGTTGCTCAAGCGAAGTCCATATTGCAAACTGCAGCATTCCGTTTGCCTGATGAGCCCATATCGGAAAGTTTTCCTTGTAAGAAGGAAAGCTTGCGGCAAGACTTTCCGTAACAAAGGTATCGTCAAAATACAGCACTGTTCCGTGGCCGGCGGCAAATGAATCCATTTTCTTTTCGGTATTTACAAAAGCTTTTTCAGGCACGATTTTTCTTAATGTTTCCTTTGTAATACTCCAAAGCATTCTGTGGGCATCTCCGAAAAGCAACACAAGCCTTGCGCTTTGTCCGTTAAAAGCCGACGGAACATACTTTAGAGCATTTTCAATCGCATCGGTTATTTTTTCATCAGAAACCGGCGAATCAGAGCCTATTGAATAATAAGTACGGCGTTTTTTCACCGCTTCAAAAAATGTATCGTCCATTTTAATTACCTCCGTTTTTATATAAGGCCGCAAACGTCAAATGCGCTCTCGGCCACAAAATATGTTTTTTTCAGTACGTCTTCTCTCGGCACAATCATGTCCGGTATACATACAACGCGTATCCCCGCTCTTTGTGCCGCAATCAGGCCGTTTTGTGAGTCCTCAATCACAAGAGCGCATTCCGGCTTTACGTTAAGCTTTCGGCATGCAGCTAAAAATATATCCGGCTCAGGCTTGCTTTTTTCAACATCTTTTCCGCCTGTTATACCGCAGAAAAAATCAAAAAGACCGTATTTTTTCAAATACCTCTCAACCGACTCCTTTGGTGATGATGACGCCACACAGCACATTATTTTCCTTTTGCTTATGTGCAAAAGAAGCTCATAAATTCCTTTTTTAACCGGAAGCTTTCCCGAATCCGCAATTTCATTTACGTTTTCACGCGCTTTTTTACTTATAAGCTCAAAAGGATAATCCGCTCCATACTGCTTAAGCATTGTTTCTTTAAGCACACTTCCGTTAAGGCCGATCGTTTTAAGATATATGTCCTTTGTAAGACGGTAGCCAAAATCCGCCATTACCTTTTTAAGCTCCTCCATAAATACCCGTTCTGAATCAAATATCAGTCCGTCCATGTCAAAAATTACAAGCTGAAGATTTTCCATATATTATGCTCCGCTTTTTTATATTCATTACAGTAAAAGGATATTTTAAAAATCCGTTTTTGTCAATACTTTCAAAAATTCCAATAAAAAACAGCTGTATCCTCTTGCACAACTACTTTTTCTATAAGAATTGAAAAAAGCTTTTTTTGCCCCTCCATATCCAATTTATCAATATCAAGGTTTATTTTATCCGGTGTGATATACACATTTGTTTGTTTTGCAAGCTCATTTATCCTTTCTTTTATAAGTTCAGCGCTCTCTTTCGGACAGTCGCAGAGCGTATCGATAAGCCTTTGTATTTTTCTGTTTGCCTCGTCGCTGATTACACTTTTACAGCATACGTCGGTTTTGCATTCCTTAAGCTGCTCCTTTACCGTTCTTACCGCATGTTCCTCAATTTCTTTTATGCCGCATTTTATACTGCACCGGCATATCTGACCGTTTGTTCTTCCCGAACAAAAAAGATACAGTCTGTCTGACGAATTTATTATTTTCACTGTTCTTGAGCATTGTCCGCACTTTAATTTTCCCGAAAGGAAAGAATATTTTCCCCTTCCGGTATTTTTTATTGCGCTGTTTTTTGATATTTTTTCATTGCATCTTATCCACACATTATCTTCTACCACTCCTTTGTGAAACGATACCGCAAAAGTATTTTTACAAAGTATTCCTCCGAAATTTCCATTAAACGCTTCTGCCGGAGATTTTATCTCAATTCCGCATGAAAGCAGATAAAAATATAAATCAGACGTGCATTTTGCGTATTCGGCACACTTTATTATTCTTGATACAGCAAGGCTGTTCCATGTTAGACTTTTTTCGCCGGAAAGCATCATTTTTTTACCTATCATTCCAAGGCTTGAGTCATCATTAGCATAAAGATCAAATATTTTTCTGACATTTTCCGCTTTTTCGTTTTCGCAAAGAATTGAAAGATTTTTTCCGTCAATATTGGTTTTGCGTATATCAAAGCCGTATGGCGGCGGGCCTCCCGGCCACACTCCGCGTTCAAGGCGTGAAAAATAATTGTCGCGTATTCTTTCGGCTATCGTTTCCCTCTCAAGCTGCGCAAAGCTCATTATAATATAAAGCATAGCGCGGCCTATGGGAGTTGAGGTATCAAAGCGTTCGTTAACCGATACAAACTCAACATTATTAGCGCTCAGCACCTGCCACAGAGCCGAAAAATCCGCTATAGACCGGCTGAACCTGTCGATACGGTAAACAATTATCCTCTGTACATTGCCGTTTTTTACCATGCTCAGCATTTTTTGAAACTGCGGCCTGTTTGTGTTTTTGCCTGAAAACCCTTTATCGCTGAAAACCATGTATTCTTTTTTGCTCTCAGACAGACATTTTTCAAGTTGTGTTTCAATTGATATGGAATCCTTTTTGTCGGCTGATTGTCTTAGATAGATTGCGTCCATGCCGCGTCAATCCTTAAAAAAGTCTTTAAAACATTGTATTCGCAACGTTTTATTTTATTTCAGGCGCTGATAGTCTTGATTGGAAAGGATACGGAACTCAGGACGAGATAAACCGCGTTTTAAACCACAAGCATCTTTCAAACGGTTCAATAATACTTTTTCACAACGACGCCAAATATACTCCCCAGGCTCTTGATACAATTTTAAAAGGGCTTAAGAAAAAAGGCTATGAAATAGTGCCTGTAAGCGAATTGATATATAAAGGAAATTATCATATGAACACTGAAGGCAGACAATTTGCCGATTAACAAAAAAACAGAAAAAAAGTATTGCAAAAAACATATCATGGCGGTATAATGCATTTGTAAGTTAATTAAACATTTATCAATGTCAAGGTGGACAATTTAAAGATTGTCCACCTTTTTGTTTTTTTCAGATATTTTTATTATAGAAAGGACGATGCAAAATGTTAAAATTGGATGTATTGAATCTTCTTGAGGAAAACGGCAAGACAAAGTATTGGCTTTACAAAAGATTAGGTATGAGCTACCAGAATTTCAATAAAATGGTAAATAACGAAACAGCCTCTATAAAATATGAAGTGATAGAAGAGCTCTGCACGCTTTTCCAGTGCACTCCAAGCCGTCTTTTTGCAGCCGATTCCCTAAGCCTTCACAGAAACCCGCTTAATTGATTTGACTTCATTCTTACGGTGCATGGAATTTTCTCCTGCACCGTAGTTTTTTATTATGCTGTTTCAAAACCTGTAATGAATATTATGATGAAATAATCGTTTTATTTTTCATATGCTTTTGCATATAAGAATCGCGTCTGCGGAAATCTTGAAACAAAAAAATAACTCCCGTATAATGAGAGTTGTTTTTAAACCGGAGAAAGAGGGATTTGAATTGTAAAAGACAGCATATTACATGTAATTATATATACTAATCTTTTACGGTGTTTGCATAAAATCGTTGTTCTTAAAAAATGTGGCATATGTTTTTTCTCCTGAGCCCTCTGCTCCTTCTGTACCTTCTGTACCTCCTGCCGCGCCGCCGTTTGTGCCGTTTCCAACACCGCCGCCGTTATCGGCGTCAAGAAACATCTGTCCCCTGCTATGCAAGTAATTATATTTCATTTTTTCCTCCGTTTACGCCCTAAGCGTTACCGTAAATTAAGTCCGCTGTTCTTTTATGCCTGCCCCGACATGAAAAAAGGCATAATAAAAGCACCTATCTCTTTTCAGATAAGTGCTTGATTACTTTATTATTTTGAAGTTATCCATATTATCACAGTACCTTTTCACCGTTTTGCCAAGCTTTGCGAGCTTGATTCAGGCTCATTTTGTTTGCGCACTCTGTTTCATCCGGCTTTTCAATTTGCAAACCGTCATTTTCCCAGTTACAAACAGGGCAAATATCAAAGTCGTTTTCATGTTCAAATTCATATTGGCCACATACAGGACATTTAATCATTGCCTAAACCTTCCTTTTTCTATCCTTTTTTACTCTCGCCCTTAGGCTTAAACATTGTTGCTATCCCTGTATCAGGGTAGCATTTTACAAAATCATTTGTACTTTTTCTATATCTAACCACCGCGCCATCTGATGTTTTGTATCCGTAAATACCATCAGATACGGCCTGTTGAATTAAATCAAGTGCATAATCATTATATTCTTTTGGCGTCATTTCATCGTACTCGTTTAATTTGTCTAAGTGGTCTGTTATTTCGTCAGTACTTTTTCAATCCGGTCATATTTAATATCTTCTGTTTCCGTTCCATCTTTATAATCGACATCTGCAAGATAATCTTCACTTGGTTTAAAAATTTCAACTATTGAAGCCTCGAACCCATTTTTTAAAAGCACCCTGTCATATAACTCTATTTCCTTCATTTTCGCTCATTCCTTTTTTTAGTTGTTATATAAGCGCTTGTAAGCCTTGTTTCTCCTGTATCTTTGTCAACTATCCAGCCTGTTTTAACATTGGCATTTTTGCCATTTTTGCCGGTTAGCGTCATTAAGATTTCATATCTTCTGCCACCTGTCTGCCAATCTCACGACAAGATGAAATATGAAAAGGAAAAGTTCAACCTACCTAATTTCAGTAGATTGAGCTTTTGCGCTTTGCTGAGAAAAATTACTTCATAAACACTCCTGAAATCATTGGAAGAAGAAATGGATTAACGCTGATTTTCTCAACAATGATTACTGCAATAATTACAAATGAAACCCACAATATTGAATAAATACAAATGCCTGTTTTTACTGAATTCTTTGATTTGTTATATAACCCATCCTTGCCAAATAGCTGTTCTATTTCCTCTGCTGAAAACACATCAGAATAATTCTTCTTAAGAGCTTCGTATGCCGCTTTGTTCTTTTTTAATTTATAGATAGTTTCATATAGACATATTAAAAAATAGATCAGCGATCCAAACAAGGTTAACTCAATAATCACAGTAACATCTTTTGTGAATATATTACTAAGCGGTCGATCTGATACAATATTGACAAGAACAACTGTGATCATAAAACCGAATATAGCTACCAGGTTCTTCTTAAAATCTGATAGTAATTCTGTTGCATCGTTACCTACCTTTGCGACAATATCGCATATGTATTCTGATACTTTGTCCTTGGCGTCTAAATATTTATTTGCGTTATCTTTTAAATACAACTGATAGTTTGAAATGATCGAAGATAGTGTTTTTTCGTCGGTACGAATAATTTCAGTAAACTTGCAATGAAGGCTTATAATATTGTGCGCAATAATTGACTTGTCTGTCGGATTTCCATCGGTATATATCCAATCATATATCCGGTATAATTCTACGTTTGCCTTTACAGAATCGCATTCGTAGTGAAAAGAAAGATTACGTTGCCCATTAATTTGACATTTAAGCTGATTGCCGTTAATTGATGAAATCGAAGAAATATATAATAACGACAAAACTGTAGTGAAGCGGTTGAAGATATCCGTAAAAATGTTTCCGTTATAATCAGTCAAGATAAAGAAATCGTCTGGAAGCAGCTCTATACAGGGATTGGAGTAGTTATAAGATACACTTTTGCTTATGTCCAGCCTTTCTTTCCGATTGACTTTTGGAGAGAAAAGTATGTTTTTGTTATGAATAAAGGCCATCGTTTTAGTGCACCAAAAAATATCCGTATCAAGCACATCGAATATTAGAAAATCGAGGTTTTCTATTAGACAATTAAAAATCGAAATAAGATGTTGAAAATCATTGCTCAGAAAATCTTTTGAAAATTCAGAATAACTGTATACTGATAATTTGCAGTCGGCGATATTCTTGTTGACTTCTATATTCACCGTCATATCATCATCGGGCAGCAAATCTGTAAAAAAGTCAGTATAGTCCTTCTCTGGTTTCAGTTTGGAAAATGAAAATATTGCATCATCAGGACTTGTGATGCTTATTTTTACAGAATCTCTTTCATTAAACAGATTGATGTAGTTACAAAGTTCAGTATATGAGGGAAACAACTCTCTCTTTTGGGAAAAGGAAAATTGACAGACTTTGATTCTTTCCGAATAAGCGATAGAACTGATTTTAAAAGTACTTTTTGTCAATTCTATAATATTCATCAATTTTTCCCCCTAAATGAAAATTTATTTGAAGCTTTGATATGTATCCTCATCATTCGTTTTTATTCTTAGGTAGCGTATTCCATTTTCGTCCTGATATGCTTTAATTGTGTTTTTTATATCTGGAATATCGCTTGTAATCTTCATTTCGATACCGTCATATATCTTATATGTCTTTCTGATTCTTGCTGTAATTGCGCTTGTGACAGGAGAAAACTGATGGTCAAATCCCTTGCTTTGGGGTAGGGCATCTAATTTTTGCTTAAAATCAGCAAACTTTTCAGTGGAAATCTCAGCTGGCTGATAACCGCCAACAACATCAGTTACCATTGTCGAATAATCTATATGATCATGGCTTCTGATGTATGAGATAAAGGCATTTCGTATGTAGGTATAATCCTCTCGCGACACATTTTTTATATTCCGGTTTAGTGTTTCATCTATTGCCTTAAACGCCTTTACGGTATTCGTTTCGTTGTCAATCATTTCATCCAATTCAAGGAATCCGTCATTCCAGAATTTTGCTTTCGTATCAGAATAAACCTTAACATCAAAAACTTCTGCTTCAGGGTTTCTAAGATCAAACAAGCTTGATTTCCAAATGGTCTTTTTATCTTTTGAAAACCCTGTTTTGAAACTAAAATCAGAATCATCAATAAAGTCGCTATGCTCGACCTTGGCAAGTAAATATGAATAAGCATCTAAGGTTTCATCGCAGAGCAAAGCCTGAATGAGACTGCCTTTTTTTACATTGATGCTCATCCGACTTACTCGATCCTGAGCTGCCATTTCAGTCCTAAGCAACCTATCAGCAATACCATCTATCATCCGGAGAACTGCTTCTTCATTATCTTTGTTCGCTAATATCTGCAAGGCGCTACCTATCACTTGTGTTGTGTTTGAGCGAGTTTTATAGTTACGCACATTCTCATTGCTGTTAATATGAGAAATAAGCTCGATAACATAGGCATTGAAAGAGTCAGGTGTTTCTCTTGTCAAGATACTCTGAGTGGTATAGTCGATAATCCGTATTGATTTATTGATTATTCTCATTGATTTCACCTATCCCTCATATATAAATTGGATACTGTCCACCCGAGCCTTAACATTTGTCTTTGCTGACTACGCTTAGCCACAAGTATTAAACAATGATCCAAATTAAGTATAGCACCTTCAGTAGTAAAATCAATAAAAATGATCCATTTACACGTTGAAATCGCTGACTTTGTACGCTATTTCAATTCGCTTGCCGGGGAATACATACACCTTCTCAATCAGCAGACCGACGAGAGACGCCGTCAGGCCATCGGCTTGAGAAATCTACCGGATGATCTGCTTTTGCTTTATCTGTTCATTACGCAGCTCCTTTTCATTGTTGACGTTCTCGTCTTTGACCTTGTAGACGCGCGTAAACTCGGACACGATGTTCCAGTAACGCTCTTTTTGTTTTTCACCAGCTCGGTGAAATAATGCTGCAGAGCCGCGATCAGTTCCTGCTCATCCTGCGCCACGGTGTTGGGGCAGGTGTCCGCGGCCATGATGGCCTGTGCCTTGTCGAATGTGTTGGTGTCGATGATGGCAAGCTCCGGTTTTTTCGTCGCCAGCCATTCCTATTTGTCGGTCTCCCGCCGCACGACGAAAACGGCAAGAAACCAGTACTTCTCTGCGTCCTGTGCGGCCTTCCCAACGCCGCAGATCACTGTCCGGATGGCATTTTAGTGACGGTCACGACATTGAGGAACTAAAAGAGCAGCAGAGGCACCGGAAATGTTCTTCCGATGCCTCTGCTGCTGTGTTTCCCCCACAATATGAACCAGCGAATATTTCAATCCACGTCCGGTACGCCGGGCGACAAAAATATTGTATCAAATATATTATGCCTTGACAAGTTAATTCAAGCATGGTATTATTTGCATTAACTTATAATATAAACCATCGAATAAATATTAAATGTCCAATATACAAATGAGGAGGTTAAAATGATAAAGTTGTCGTACCCTGTGGAAATGGAAATTGCCGGAAGCACCGCGATGTTCACGCGACCAGATACCGGTGATTGCCCTGTCAGTTATCCGGCACCGACTTATTCAGCGACGAAAGCGATCTTTGAGTCAATTTTATGGGGGCCTGATATCGAAGTCATTCCAACAAAAGTAGAACTGTGTACACCCGTTCAGTATCACTCCTACTGTACGAACTATGGTGGGCCATTGCGAAGCGGTACCGCAATCAAAGCCGGGAATAATTATCAGCTTTATGCTACAGTATTGATAGATGTCTGTTACAAGCTATATGCTGATGTTGTGCCCAACTGCAGGAAGAAAGCCTTACCGGAGAGCGCGATACAGTGGGACAAAAAAACAACATCACCAGGTCATGCCTACCAGTGCATTTTCATGCGGCGGCTTCAGAAGGGCCAGTGCTATTCCATACCAACGCTTGGATGGCATGAGTTTATTCCTTCATATTTTGGAGAGCTGAGAAATACGACAACTGTATTTACTGATATGCCTGAAATAGCAATTCCTTCCATGCTCAGGCAGGTGTTCTCCAAAGGCTACAGTTCTCCGGTCTCCTATGTGTACGACAATGATTTAATGATTAGAAACGGAGTACTGAAATACCCGAAACGGGGTGCGGCATTATGATCAACGAATTATACAACTTGTCAAAAGCACTGGACAGCAACGGCATCACCGTAAATGAATGGCACCGAAAATACAAAATGCTTCCCAAAGTAACCTCGAAATCACCATGTATTCGCATTTGGCTCGATGACAACGGTACAGTATGCGGGATGGAGAGTTTGTCGGCTGAACATGTGAGCCTGCTTCGCAAGTACGGGGATAATCAAAGCAGTTTCCCTGCCTTTAACATCAGCTCATTGTACCGTGTAACCGAACCGGATGTCATTGCTGAGCTTGAGAAAGTAAGCTCTGACAAATCAAAGCTTGATGTGGATAAAGTTCGCTCGTGGTGTATAAGCGATAACTGGATAAAAGGTGCGCCCGGGCAGGTCAGGCGCAGTCTGAATGACTGTTCCCGTGAACTCGTTGAACTTTGCAAACTTGATATTCAAACAAGTATTACAGCAGTTTTGGCTGATCTTTGCAAAAAGGCCGGTGATGGCTTCCGCGCTTCATTAGAAAAGTGCGCGTTTGAAAAGCTGAGAAAGCGGGAAGATATTCCCCTTATGCTTTCGCTGCTATTTCATGTGGTTTCAGACAGTAATGCAAATTCTAACGATACAGGCAATAAGATTTCTGTTATTTTAGATGTTTATAATTGGACTCAATATGGGCATCCAGTTGCCAGCGAATATACGACAGTTCAGCTGAACGCATTACTCTTAAGCAACAGCAAGACAAAAATAGAAGTTGCGAAAACCCAGATGGCAGACGCTTTCGGTGCGCCTTTTATCAATCCCAATGAACCCATGCCAAGCGTAAAGCTTGCTTGTTTTGAAGCAACGCTTCGTTCAATGTTTGACGGTCAGCCCTGTCAATACCGTTATGGACAGATTAATGATGCATCGTATCCCATTGCAGCAGAAAATCGCTCGTCAGTAAAGAAAGCTCTGGAATGGATCGCGCAGCCATCGAACCGACAAATAACATGGGTAAAGGTCGATAAAAACGAGATCGCTTTTGTTTACCCGTCAACGCTTCCCGATATACCGCCGAAATTCGCGTCGCTTTTCGGTCGAGATCAAAATGCGAATCCTAATCTGGCAGCGTCAAGATTTGAAAGTGTTGCAAAGGACTTCGCAAAGGCATTTCAGGGTATACCGCCAGACCAAAAACATGACATGATGCAAATATTTACTATTCGGAAAATTGACAGGGCTCGTTCCAAGGTTCTTTTTACGCACAATTCCACACCGGAGCAACTGGTGACAGCTGCAAATGACTGGTCGACCGGGTGCAAAAATTTGCCTGTGCTCGACATCGGCGAACCTGACACGCCATTCCCATTGGAAGTTCCGGATATTCTGAACGCAGTATGGAAACAGAGCGGAGAACGTGCAGACGGCAAGACTCCAGTCAAGCGGATGAAGTATTATCAGGGTATGGAACTGCTTCTTGACGCCCTGCCGCCTGCAGCAATCCGAAATTATTTACATATTACTGTGGAAAACTTTGCCGGATTGTTCATGCGTCTTGGATACCTGCTGCACAGCAGGGAAAAACTCGATGGAAAAAGCGAGCATAAGAAGCTGGAAGATAAAAAATACGCAGCTGCTCAGTCACTCTCCGTTATTGGGCTGCTTTTATACAAATGTGATGAAAGAAAGGAGATCTATATGGAAAAACTCGCGTTTCTTCTTGGCCAGTGGCTTCATGTGTCGGACGAGCTACATGCTCTCTACTGCATTGTAAAGCGAGATGGAGATATTCCACCGCAGTTTGCCGGAGGTGCGTTGCTTGTAAGTGCCGGAGAGATGCCTTATCAGGCTCTCTCACAACTTTCTTCACGAATGAACCCGTTTGTCGCATGGGCGAAACAATACCGCTATCAGAAGGTGGAAAAGCCTGATGCAGAAAGCCGGAGGGCACAGTGGCTGCTAAATTCATACGAAAAAATCGCGAACCAAATTGCTCCGCAAATGGACAAGTCAACCCGTTTTGGCGATTTTGAAAAAGCTGAACTCTATATCGGATATATGGCGTCGCTCCCCAGAAAGGAAAAAACGGCAGTCACTGATGACAACAAAACAGGAGGTATCGAAAATGAGTAAAGAGATCAAACGCGCAACCGGTTTATTGGTTATCGAAGTTGTAAATTCCAACGCAAACGGCGATCCTGACAGAGAATCCGACCCCCGCCAGCGTCCAAATGGGATCGGCGAAATATCCCCTGTATCCTACAAACGCAAGCTGCGTGACTTGCTTGAAGACCACGACAGTGTTTTCTTTAAGAGTTTGCCCGAAACATTTCAACGCAATGCCGACCGTTACTGCATTCTCGAATCCCGCGGCAGGGACAGGAAAGCTATTCAGAGTGAAATGGCCAAGGACATCAAGTCATTTGACCAGAAAGAGTTTTTAGACAGCGTCTTTGTAAGCAAGTACTGGGACGCTCGTGTATTCGGCAATACATTTCTTGAAGAAGGCGCAAACAAGGGCTTTATCAAAACCGGCGTCGTGCAGTTTGGCGTAGGAACGTCTATTTATCCGGTGGAGATTGTGCGGCATACAAATACGAATAAAGCAGGAGTTCAGGAGGGAAAAAACGCCGGCATGGCGCCGCTTGCTTTTCGTGTTGTTGAGCATGGCGTGTATTGTATGCCTTTTTTTGTCAACCCCAATTTCGCTCAAAAGACCGGCTGTACGGCAGAGGATATTGAACTGCTTAAACTGCTGATTCCGAAGGCTTATGACCTGAACCGCTCCGCCATTCGCCCTGACATCCGTATCCGGCACGCATGGTATATAGAACATAATAACGCGCTGGGAAGTTGTCCGGATTACATGCTTCTGGAGGCATTAACGCCGACCCGTATTGGCAATGCAGGTGATCCGTCCACAAGCTGGGCTGACTACTGTGACAAAACCGAGTTGCCGAAGGAATTGCTTGCAAAGGTCAGCTCCGCAACAGATCTGGCTTCGCTATGAAATATTACGCGCACAGCCCAAAAGATGGTGTGGATGCGCAGACATATGCCGCGCATGTACGCGGCGTATGTAGTTTAGCGCAGCAATATGCAAATGAAGCGGGAACCTATTCAAAAACTGACGGAGAAGTCCTTCGGCAGCTTGTGGAGAACGCAGCAGAATATCACGATATAGGGAAACTGGATGAGAAGAATCAAGATGTTTTGTCCGGAAAGGTCAAGGCAAAGTCATTACCCGTAAACCATGTGGACGCAGGAGCTGCCCATTGGCTTACGGAGCAAAATTTTTCACCATTAACTGCATCGGTTATTCAGGCACATCATATTGGATTCCCAAATTATTCCGAGGAACATAACAAGGGTGAGATGATGTTTCGCGATGTCTGTATTGCAGCAGATACCGATAAAAAGCTGTTATCCTATGAGGCGATTCAGGCTTCTGAGATAGGCAATCTGAATTCCGGCAAGGCAGAAATGAAGCCTCAGGGAGATCCATCTATGTTTATGCGTATGCTCCTATCCTGCCTTGCCGACGCCGACCACACAAATACCGCGCAGCATTACGGAAAATATTCACCACACGAACAAACGATGCTCTTACGAGCAGAGGAACGTCTGGCACGGCTGAATCGGTGTGTAGAAAACCTTCAAAAGGACAGCCTCCCAACAGATAGAAACAGGTTACGTTCTCAGATGTATTATTCATGCAGGGATGCGGCCACAACCTCATGCATATGCTCCTGCGATAGCCCGGTTGGTTCGGGTAAGACGACCTCTGTCATGGCGCATCTTCTTAAGCAGGCGCAAAATCGAGGCCTTCGCCGTATATTCATCGTTTTGCCTTTCACAAATATTATTCGACAGTCGGTGGATATTTACAGGGATATGCTTGTCCTTCCGGGTGAGGCTGCGGAGGATGTAGTCGCCGAGCTGCACCACATGGCGAACTTTGAAAGCGAAGATGCACGGCATTTGACGGCGCTTTGGCAGGCACCGATAATTGTTACTACGGCTGTTGCGTTTTTTGAGACGCTTGCGTCAAACTCTCCCTCTGCCTTGCGGCGTTTACACGAATTGCCCGGCAGCGCAATTTTTGTTGACGAGTCTCATGCCGCGGTGCCAGCCAGCCTTTTGCCGATCACATGGCACTGGATTCGGCTGTTATCCAATGAATGGAATTGTTATTGGGTACTCGCGTCCGGTTCGCTTAGTCGCTTTTGGTCTGTCAGAGATATTGTCGGCAACAATGTTGATACAGGCATCGCCGAGATTGTCAGCAATGAAATTCGTGACAGACTGTTGTCGTACGAAAGCGGCCGTATTTGCTACCGGCATGATTTGACACCCAGAAACACGGAGCAGTTAGCAAAATGGATATCTACTTTTCCAGGCCCGCGGCTTGTTATTTTGAATACGGTACAAAGCGCCGCCGTTGTGGCAAACTTCATTTCGCACAGTAGCGGCAGAAAGTATGTAGAACATCTTTCGACATCGCTTACGCCGAATGACAGAGATACAGCTCTGGAGCATATTAAGACCAGACTGAAGGATGAAACAGATACGAACTGGACGCTGGTGGCGACCTCCTGTGTCGAAGCCGGCATGGATATTTCCTTTCGAACCGGCTTTCACGAGCTCAGTTCTTTGTCCTCGCTGCTGCAGGCTGCCGGCAGAGTCAACCGAGAGGGTAAGTTTTCTGATGCCGAAATGTGGACTTTCAGAATTGCAGAAGACGGCATGCTGAAACTGAATCCGGGACTTAACCAGGCCGGGAGAGTCTTGAATAATTACTTTGACAGAAAAATTAAAATATCCCCTTCTTTAACCACGCAGTACCTTGCAGATGAAATTGCGATGTATGGGCTTGACGGTAAGAACAAACGGCTGATTGCAAACGAGAAGATGCAAAATTTTCAGAGCGTAGAGCATGATTTTAAAGTTATTGATTCCGATACGGAGTTGGCTGTTGTTGATGAAGGATGTGTTGCGAGGCTGCAAAACGGAGAGTTAAGCTGGCGTGAACTGCAAAAGGTATCTGTGCGAATATCCAAATGCAAGCTGCAAGAACTTAATATACCGCAAATCATAGATGACATTTACATCTGGAATCTGGGGTATGACAGCTTCCTTGGATATATGGCCGGAATAATCAAGCATAAGCACTATAGCGAAGCGATAATCGTATAACCTGGAACAAATCACAAGCGAGTACGGAACGCTCAGGGAAACAAATAAGCGCGGGGCCAGGTAATTTTCAAACCTCGCGCCGCTTGTTATTACCACCGTTTCGTTCCATCCACTGCAAGATCGGAAGAGCACACGTC
>Ga0183095_11017_pt1 | contig 37244 bp, 36 predicted proteins | sample BioMet4_FD_130346 | JGI IMG/M metagenome (GOLD analysis project Ga0183095, IMG submission 130346) | Microbial communities from bioreactor (seeded with sewage sludge) at LBNL, California, USA - Biofuel metagenome 4 (v2) (version 3) | ecosystem: Engineered > Bioreactor > Anaerobic > Unclassified ...
TGTCTTCGCCTTCCTCGTAAAACTGTTTGATTTGATTTGAATGACTTGTCGCAACAAAAGTCTTTGAGTTCTCTTCTGTCGTAAAATATTTGTGAACAGACGCCCAGTTCTGATTGATGCAGAGTTGATGGTCAACAGCCCTATATCCAAGTCGCAAATTTTGGTCATTCTCAATGCAGTCCTTTTCATATTTGCCACCCTCACCAAGCTTGATGAAAAGAATCTTTGTCGGTCTTATTTTAGTCATAATGTTGTTTTGCGTAGCGTTAGTATTATAGCCCCTAGCTCATTTCTTCATACGAAAAGGCCGCACATACGCACCCTATGGGCATGTGCTGTGCGGGTTTCCACCTAGCACCGCTATCCTTCACTACAGATCGTAAAGCGGCGGCTTAATCTCACTAAGGTAAGCTCTTTTATAGAGAATATCAAGAAGGGCCCCTTTTTTAAGACCCCTCGCCGCGCCATACCTAGTGGGCATGGCGCAACATTGCACATATGAGAAGTTATTGTTTTCGAAGCGATTCCCTATCAGCTAAAACTATTTTTGATACGGGCGGAAGCGCTCGAATACGCACGCACCGGCAATTAACTATATTATGCGTTAATACCAGTCTTTATTTCCATTTTAACTCCGTAAGCAATTCCTGAATCCATTTTTTGGTATCTTCCTTGCAATTAATCTCAATGGCCGTATCAAATAAGGTATCAATAAACTCTTGTTTGCTATACAATTCTATTTTCAATAAAGTATGCTTACAATAACTATAAACGTCATGTAATAGAGTGTAGAATCCTTTGTTTTCAAATTCTCGCAATTTATGGTCAATTTGTTTTAAATCAAAGGTTGCCTTTGGGCCATAAATAAATTCACCTTTTCTACCATTTGCCTTTAATACCTTATTAAAAGCATGCTCAACGTCATATTCAGAAAACGCTTTGTCTTTAATCTCAATGGAATAAATGAACGTGTCGCCCTTATAAATGTCAATATCTCCTATCTCCTTTGACGATGCTCCACTTTCATTTACTTTGTGGGTAATTACTTTATAATTAGCCCCCAATTTTTCATAGAAAATCTTTTCTAGTGTTCCAATTATTATTGCGCAAGTCTCACCCTCAAAGGATTTATCAAGAAAATTAAAAATAAATTCATATATCTCTACTAAGGTTGGACTATACTTTATTGTGCTATTGGTTAATTCTTTTAACTCCGTAATACGTTCATTTAGAATCTCTAAAGCACACGCTAAATATTCTCCAGCTAATTTTGATGTTTTTATGCTGTCAAAAATGTGTATAAGAGTTAAAAGAGTTTCTTTGTCATTTCCTTTTCTTACTGCATTTGTTGAGCTCAAATGAGTAAACCGTGCTGGCTTATTCAAAAATGGTTCATTTGAACCACCCAGGGCACTTTGTAAGAAATCACGCTCAAACGGAACAACTACGTTGTGGCAAAGACTTCTTGCATCATAAGCCCCTTCAATTGGGGCACCTGCTTGTAGTGCAATGGCATTTGCTTTATTATCTGTTGCTTTAGCCAGCAAGCCTGTTATTAAAACATATTTGTAAGTCTTATGAGAGCCCGTAAGCACAGCTTTTATATTGATACAAATCTCGTCAGACTTAAGACATCTTTCTCTGAAAGCTTTTAGTAGTATTTGCTCTGCTTCCGTTCTATTGATACTTACAATCATCTATGCAATTTCTAATTGATAGGGCAGTTTTAAAATCATTTTACCTAAGTCTTCGTGAATCAAATAGTCTATCATCATTTGACCAACTGCATAGCCTAAATTACAAGGAACAGCATTGCCGATTTGTTTAAAAATTGATGATTGAGAACCTGAAAACTTATAAGTGAGAGGAAACGTTTGAAGAATTGATGCCTCTTCTACAGTTAAGCGTCGAAGTCTTTTAGGTGCTTCTGCAAATTCAGACGGATTTCCGCCGTTCATAATTTTTGAATGATAATCTTCAACCCAGCTTTTATTATTATTATATAATTCATCTTCGTCAATTATTGGCGTTTTATTACCACCCATTGAAGCGGGCAATGTCGCACAATACCCTTCTATTTTGACGGGTCTTCCAAGTCCATTAAATAACATTCCTGCATACGGAGATTTTCTTAAAATAGGATTTGGTGTTAATGTGATTTTTGCCTTACAAATACTTTGATTGTTACCCCGTCCTGCCTTGTCTAAAATGGTTAAAGCTTCCCTAACTGTTTGCCCCTTCTTTTTATAAGGTTCAAGCATTCTGGAAAGGTCTGGAATTATGAATGAATTATTTTTAAAACCTATGAAGAATACTCGTTCTCGTGCTTGCGGAACATCGTATTCGGAAGCATTAACAACAATAAAATTTACGGAATATCCTAAACTTCTAAGTTTTTCTAGGAGGCTTACTCTTAGTGGTTCCCATTTGCTTAATTCGCCAAGGGCTTTTACGTTCTCCATTACAAACGCTCTTGGATTTACTTGTTCAACGATTTCAGCAAAAGTCCAAATATGTTTACTTCTTGGGTCGTCTGGGTTCATTTTTCCGGCAACAGAAAAACCCTGACAAGGAGGACCCCCAAAGACTACATCAATCTCATCTTCATATTTAACAAGCTGACCCTTTAAAGCTTCAATATCACCACAATGAATGTGATTTCCAATATTGTTTTTATATGTTTCGCAGGCGTTTTTGTCAAAATCATTTGCCCATAAAATGTCAAATCCAGCTTTTTTGAATCCGACATCTAATCCACCCGCTCCCGAAAATAATGATATTGCTTTCATACTTCAAAACTAATCTATTTTATCTTGTTCCCAAAAATTATAATTGCACTGATGTTTCTTTTAAAATTGCCTTTAACTCTTTTATACACAATGGAAAGCCATATATACACACCGTCAAAGGAAAGGCCCAGTTTTTTTGAGAGCGAGGCGTTGCGCAGCGGTTGCCGCTTTGACCCAAAAGCACTGTTAAAGTGACCACCTTAATGGGTAGAAACCTGAAGCTACACCCGGAGATATAAACCCCTACTCAAACCCTTTGCCAAACAGCAGCCGCAGCAGCAGCACGATAGCGGCCACGATCAGGCCCAGGACAAACCGGCCCTTCATATTATCCCACATTTTACGCTCGTACGGGTCCATGCTGCCCAAGTTAGGGCAATTTATGCCCCAAATGCAAGCCTTTTGCTCGTTAAAACGCACCAAATAAGCGGTGTAGCTGGTTTGAAATACGATTTTTAGTCAAAAAACAGAAGGTCAATATTATGAGATTAAGCCATTTATCCTAATTGTTAGCTGGGTGTTGAAAAAACGTTACCTCTCTAGTTGGATCAACTGTAGCGCATCGCTAACTTGCAAGGTGTTGATTTCTAGAGGCGGGAGCTGCTTCGGTTTTAAGGCTGCCACCAAAAGAAAAAGACCGACACGCATGGTATCAGTCTTTTTTCCAGCAAACATTGCTTTTACTGGGTTGCTTTCGTCCAAGTCAGCACCTCAAATTAAAGCAATTATTTGTAAAAAACAAAGGGAAAATTGACCAGTGGCGTTTCGGCTCAACCAATGTTTCACGCGTAAAAAACTATTAAGATGGTTTACGTTAGAAGGGGCAAGCGATTGCCCACGATGCTGAAACGGCTACAGGGGATACTCTTCTCAAAGGAGCTGTTTCTGGTGGTCCTAGCAGCGATTTTAAATCGCCTGCTGTAGCAAAAAGAAAGGCTGGGGATTTTCCCCAGCCTTATTTTTTTACTCCGCCTCCACCTCCGGGTGCGCCTCCCGCAGCCGCTGCACCGCATCGCGGAGCGCGCGCTTGATGGGGAATTTCTCCTTCTTGTGGAAGGCCATGTACCGGGCGTAGTCGGCCAGAAACTTCGCGTCACTTTCGAGCACGAGGAAGGTTTTTGCGCCCTCCTTCTCCTGTGGGCTGGTGCGCTCCACCGCTTCTGGCTTCGGCTTCTCGCCCAAAAGCCGGCCAATGCCGCCACCCATGTTGGCGCTGTGGCCTATGTTCTCAAACTTTTTCTTTGCCATCGCTTAGCTTTTTAGAATTTCCTTTACCAGCTCCATGTAGTCGGCCGCGCCGTTGCTGGCGGGGTCGTAGTCAAAAATATCCTTGCCCGAGCTCTGCGCCTCGGCCAGCGCCACGTTCACCCGAACCTGCGTTTTCATGAGATTTTTTCCGAAGAAGCCCTCAATCTGCTCCTTTATCTCCTTCGTGAGCACCCGCTTCTCGTTGAACTTGGTGAAGAACACCCCCCTGATCTCCAGCTGGGGGTTCAGGTGCTTTTTCACCTGGGTAATGATTCCAACAATGGAGTCAATGCCCCGGTAGGCCAGAAACTCGGCCTCCATGGGGATGTACACCTCATCGGCGGCCACCAGCGCGTTGAGCGTGAGCAGCCCCAGCGAGGGAGGGCAGTCGATGATGCAGTAGTCGTAGCCGCCGTTCAGCCGCTCCACCAGCTCCAGCAGTATGCGCTCCCGGGCGATGCGGGAGGCAATCTCCAGCTCCACCCCGGCCAGGTCGAGCGAGCTGGGAACCAGCCAGAGGTTCTTCTTCAGCGCCACGATGGGCAGCGGATCGCCCTTGCTGAAGGAGGCGTAGAGGTCCCTTTCCGGGCCGAAGATGCCGAAGCTCTCCGTGAGGTTCGACTGCGGATCCGAGTCGATTAGCAGCACCCTTTTGCCCTTCAGGGCCAGCCCCGCCGCAAGGTTGATGGCCGAGGTTGTCTTGCCCACCCCGCCCTTATGGTTCACTATGGCTATCTTTCGCATGGTATTATTGTAATTATTTTCAATATTACAATTATTATTTCTATTTACCATATTTGTTTACAATAGATAGCTGGTAATATTTATTAGCAATATAATATTTGTGCTATTTATACTATTTATTTAGCCACAAGCATTGCACCAGCCTTACGATTTCAAGGATAACCGTAATCCACAGCACTACTATCTCCAGCGTTCTTTTCCTAAACCGCTGCCTTTTCTTTTTTTTCATTGCGCCGTAGCTTTACTCCACAGCTGCAATGGTAGGGCTACCAGCTTCAGCAGCAAAGGACAGCTTACCCGGTGCCATCGCAGCCTGCAGCAGCGCGATAGCGCTGCTGCTACTGCCAGCAGCGGTCAACGAGCTACGGTGGTTGATTTAGGCAAGCCCTTTGTATTCAACACCTTCGCAGGGGACGTGATGATACCCAACTTTTTCTGTTGTGGGGTGAAAGGGGGACAAAGTGTCCAAACAATTCTTACAAATATTATAACCCTTTCTACTATTGCAAATATTATAATTATTTATAATATTGTAAATATTTATTTTTGTTTCAGAAACATTTTTCTACCTTTCGTAAAATATTCAACGCATGGAGACTGCCGTAGAGCCAGCAAAGAAGGCCAAGCTGATTAGGCTGGACAAGAACCTTTCTGAGAAATCCCTGGACTGGCTAGGGATTTTTGAGCGGGATGCAGCGCTGTGCTTTGACCTGATTGTGTACATCAGCAACAACGCCCAGCTGGATATTTTCAAGTTCGGGAAGATTGAGCTGGCCGACTTCTGCAAAACGATGGGCTACGACAAGACCAACCTGCAGAAGAAGGCCGAGATCCCCGCCCAGCTGGAGCTCAAGAGCGAGAAGCTGGGCAGCGCGCTGGAGCGGAGCAAGAAGTTCATTACCGTGTTTGAGAACGCGCTCTACAAGCTTGGCCGCTTCACCATCCCCATTGTTTCCTCCAGCTACGACCCGGATAGCCGGGAGTATACGCTGACCACCAGCTTCGTGCAGATCATCAAGGAGCTGAAGATCCACGTAGCCAGCAGCAGCGCCAACGCCAAGATCTCCTACAGCTACACCACCTCCGACGAGTTCGACTACAACCTGAGCCGCTTCTTCTTCTTTGCGGATTTGAACATGGTGAAGGAGCTGCGGGAGAAGAACCTTTTGCTGCTCTACTTCTACCTTAAAAATATAGAGTCCGGCCACCACCACCAGTTTGTGGAGCGCGACTTCATCAAGGTGTGCCACTTTGCCGGGATCGCCCCCAGCGAGGAGAACATCAAGTACACCAAGAAGAACCTCCAGACGCGCAAGCTTTCGCGCCTGAAGGAGTACATCGACTTTGACTTCACCCCTGTGAACGTTACCGGCCGGTGGAAGTACGGCTACGCCTTCACCTTCCACGCCAACAAGGACTACGAAAAGGACCGGGACAAGGCCATCATAGCCAAGGCCGATGCGGACTACATCGACCTGAAGCTGATCAAGTACTACCTTCGCCGCTTCAAGGTGAAGGGTGCGGTGGAGGAGAAGGCTTACAGGGATTGGTTTTTTGACAAGGAGCAGGACTACCCGAAGAAGAAGGACATCCTCTTCACGGCCCTGGCAGAGCTGTACAAGAAGCCCAAGGACCAGATAGCCCAGCGGTTTGGCCGGTACGCAGAAGACTTTTTTTCAAAAAAGAAGAAGTAGGAGCACTGTAGAAGTGACCACCGAAAGGGCAAAAGCGCTGTAGAAGTGACCACCTTGCAGCACTGTAGAAGTGACCACCGGAGGCGCAAAAGCACTGTAGAAGTGACCACTGAGGGAGCAAAAGCACTGTAAAAGTGACCACCGGAGGAACAGGAGCACTGTAGAAGTGACCACCAAGGGAAAACAAGCACTGTAGAAGTGACCACCTTGAACGAAAGCGCTGTAAAAGTGACCACCAGCGAAAGCCCCTGAAATTGGGGATTTTTTTAAAAATCGCTGTAAGGCTGACCACCTTTATTAATATTTACCTTCTTTAATAGAGGTAATAAAAAGGGCATCTTTTCCTGTTAGAACATCAATCAAGGCAGAAATATAAGGAAAGCCTACCCTCGACGTGTCTACAATCTGTAAAAAACAGGATTTTCGACCCTTGCCACACCCACAAACGGCCACCCGGCTTTAGGATAAGGAACGAGCCAGCTCGTAGGTAATGATTTAAAAAAAAGTATAAGGAGTGAGCAAGCTCACATTTTTCATTTTATTTCTCGCGCAAATTTCCCGCCCCGCTCCGCTTTACTCCAAACCCGAACGGCAGAAAAAGCCGTTCGCCCTTCGGGTTCATTCATTTTTTTACTTTTATTAATCCGTTTTTTTTCAAGAAAAATGAAAAAAAAGCGTCTTTTTTGGAAAAAAAATGACCGGAAGGTTTGGAGCAGCTCCACGGGTCACGGCCTGGTGGCTTAAGAAATGAAAATGGAAAAAAATATTCATGAGGGAGTATAACGGATGGCACTTTTTAGGTGCTGTAAGCTGTTGATATACTGCAAGTTATAAAAGCGAAAAAACATTATAAAACACTGATATGCAACTAGTTACATTCGTCAAAAATGATTAAAAAAACTTGCAAAGTAGTTATAATATAGGTATATTTACTTAACGAATAAGGGTAACAAGTTCTTTTGTAGTGTATTAGTGTTTCACGTGGAACTATTATAACTACAAAAACGCTCTTTTTTTATTGGGAAGCGGTGAAGCTGAAAAGGTCACTGGTCGCGCACCTGGGTAACGTCAATAAATCCAGACTTGCAAGAACAGAAATTGCATGCGGTGCGCTCGGAAGGTCGGACAACGGTCTTTTGATAAGCGGCTAAACTGATTTCTAGATAGATTTTCCGCAAGAATTTTATTTAATCGGGTGCGCCAGATACCCAAAAACGACCGCAGGGCAGCGGCAAAAAAAATGAAACAACCAACAGAATCACAAAAATTGCAGTACATGGAGCGCAAACGTGAGCTCATAAAGCTTTCAACCATTGCTCGAAAAATGAGAGAGGAAAGCAAGCACGAAGAGCTACCACTCAACCACTTTATAATGCAGCTCTACCAAGCTGAGAGGCCCGGAGTTTACAACACTTTTCACGAATGGAAAGAGCTCGGTAAATACGTAAAGAAGGGCGAAAAGGGTACCCCTGTTTGGGGCGTACCGGTAAAGGCCACCAAAAGGGAAATGGTCGAAGGGCAATCGATTGAAGAGGAAATGGAATTTTTTCCGCTTTGCTACCTATTCCACGAAAGCCAAGTGGAGGAAAAAGCAACCGTAAAGCAGAAGCAGCCAGCGGAAGCATAGCACAACAGCCAAGGGCTAGCCCCTTGGCTATCTTTTTAACTTAATAGGGTGCGCCAGAAACCCAAGCAAGACCGCAGGGCAGCGGCAAAGAAGCATGAAGAAGCTAGCACGTGTTGAGCTGAAGCTCAAGAAGTACGGAAATTTTCAAACGCAGATACAAGGCAGCACCGACTGCGTGAAATTATTATTACCTTTTTTTTACAATATGATGGATTACAAGGAGCAGTTTTATGTTGTTTTCCTTTCCAGAAGTAACAACGTGCAAACCGTTTCGGACTTTTCACCCAGCTACACCGACACAACCGCAACCGCTGCCATGAAGGTGAGCGAGGGCGGGCGTAGCGCGACCGTAGTAGACATTATGCAAATTTTGCAGGGTGCAATTCTATGCAATGCAAGCGCTATGATTGTAGCCCACAACCACCCCAGCGGAAACCTTCAGCCGAGTTTGAATGATAAGGTAATGACGGACAAGCTCAAGCAAGCAGCTAAGCTGCTAGATATTGATTTACTTGACCATATTATACTAACCTCCATAGGGCATTTTTCCTTTGCCAACGAGGGAATTTTATAAAGTAGCGCGCCCCCCCGCAAGGGGGGGGTTACTAAATTTTTTGAAGCTAATTTTTAATCGGGTGCGCCAGATACCCCAACAAGACCGCAGGGCAGCGGCGAAAAAGTATGCAAGTTGTTAAAAGGCACAACGGCGTGGTGATAGTTTTCGATACCGAAAACCCCGCCTTTCAAGCTGGTTTTAGCGGAGAAACCAGAACGCTAAAACCGTTAACCTATTCGCACGAGCTGCTAGACTACGATTTTTTAAAGCAGTTTTTCCCGCTCGACCATTCTATTTTTGAGGACTTCGGCCATTCCTTCTTTTACGTGCTATAGATCGACCCCCCTTTTTGGGGGGTATTCTATTCTATTGCAATAGAATGTTTTATTGTAATAATATATTTAAATGTAATATTTAGAATAATATATTGTAATTATTATATTATCTGAAACCCCAACAAAATTTAGAGAGCAAAAAAAACTCCCCTTATCCTCTTTTGCGCTTTTCGCGCAAAAGAAGTAAAAAACCATTTTTTCCAAAATCTTTTTTCCTTACATTTGTGGTTATACTATAACCTAAAATGCCATGCCACGACATCGAACTGAGAATACCAGAAATTTGAATGTGATACGTGTAAACGTAGATATTTCAGCCAAAATGAAGGAGGAACTGGTAAACTACAAGGATAAGCACTTCAACGGCTCCACCAGCTCGTGGCTGGGTAACCTGCTGGAGGGCTACCTGCACAGCGGCGGGCTGAATGCTAGGCTAACGCCCGAGCTCATTACCCGCTTTGAGTCGATGGGAGATATTGCCTACAACGGCCTAGGTTTTTACCTTTCGCCGGAGTTGTGTGAGGGGCTGGACGAGCTTTGCAAGCGGAATATGCGCAACCGAAAGCAGCAGCTGGCGCACTTCATTTACTCGATTTATAGCACCTTTTGCGTACTGAAGTAAGCAGCATTAATCCAACAGGGTGCGCCAGATACCCAAGCAAGACCGCAGGGCAGCGGCGAAAGACCATGACAACAGACAACCCAGCAGCACCAAGCCAGGCAAATAGTAACTTTGTTACCGTTGCGGCCATGCTTTATGCCCAGCTGATACCATCCATTGCAGGGGAATCGTTCAAGGAAACGGCCAAGCGGTTGCGCGATGCGGTGGGGGAGCGGGTGCAGCCGTCCGTTTTTTACAAGGCCATCAAGCTTATTCAGGGCCGGTTGGACTAGCACCCCCGGCCGAGGATCCCAAACGCGCTTCTTTTTTTCCTACCGCACGTGCCTAGGGCTTCAAAAAAAGAAGCAAAAAAAACCGTAGCGCTATGAAACCAAGCACAGCCATCAAGTTTTTAATGCTTTACTTTTTTTACTACACCGCCAAAACGCTGCTGGTTGTTACGGAGGCTTTTGGGCGGGAGCTGAAGAAGCTAATAGCAACCATTGACCTTCGCCTTGCGGCCGGTAAGCAAGCGGCCAAGACCGCAGAGCCACCGGTCGGCAGCTAATCCATGGACCCGCCCTACACTAGAGCGGGTTTTTTTCTGCCAAAAAAGCAGGGGCAACCGGTAAACCGATTGCCCCTTTGTGGCCGTTGTTGTGTCGTCAAACAATCTGAAGTAAGGAGGCCACACTTTTTCAAAAATACAAAATTTTTGTGGCTGATGCCAGGAAATGGGTTTTTGATTGCGTGGGATGATTCTGTGTTGGCTATTTTTTTTGATTTGCTGGCTTGATCGGTTTTGCTGGTTGAAAATTTCAGTTTATGCTTGGAGAATTTTTGCGGGAGAAAAATTGTCCTTCGGACGGAAGCAAGCTTCTAAAAAAAGACTGTGACACAGTCAGCAAGATGGACTAAGGCAGAGCCTTAGTTCTTAATTAAGGCTCTGCCTTAATAGTATTGATAAACAACAATATACAAAATAATTCACAAATAATTATAATTATTAATTTATTACATATATTTGTTTAGTGACAGTTTTAAAGGGGTTTGCATTGAAAAAATAATTATAAAACAATTATTCTATGGCAAAATATGTAACAATTAGCGTTACTCCCAAGAGTAAAATAATTATTGACCGCTTGGCCGGAAAGTACGAAATGAGCCAGAAGGACTTCACCGAGGCCATGGCGAGCTACTTTGACGAGACCGGAACCAACCCGAAGGATATTCAGGTTTTGTCCGTGGCCGAGGAACTGAAGAAATATCGTGATACCATTATTTCCTTCATCCGGAAGCAGGAGAAGGATTTTATACTTCCAACTTTTGGAACCATGAACACGCTGATGGTTCGCTTCAAGGACTACCTGGACAACGAAGCACCCCGGCGCGGGGATGCTTCGTCGGAGGGTAGGGGAAAGGCCCCCTCGCTGAACTTGGCCGAGCTAACGGGCAAGCCAGCCGACGAGAAGGTGACCGAAGCACCCACTGGGCAGCAGGGCAGCGAGGCCGATTTTCAGCAACTGAAGAAGGACTACGAAAAACTGGAGCTTCGGTTTAACACAACCAAGCACTACCTGGAGAACATTCTTAGCAACACCTCCGAAAAATCGACCGGGCTAAACAGGAAGCCCGTAATTGAGCTGTCGATGGCAGACATTAACGACTACCGAGCATTTCTAAAAAAGCTGTAAGCGTGTACGTGAAGATCCATTCCGAGAAGGGAACCAAGAACAGGGGTAGCGCTAAATACCTGGTGGATTATCTTTCCAAGGAGAACCTTGAAAGAGATCCACTGGAACACGAGCTATTTTTTGACCAGCTGCGCGAGGACGTTTCGGGCTACACGGTTCAGAATAAGCTCGATTGGAACAAGGCCAAGTTGGGGAAAAACGAGGCCAAGTTTTACATGATCAGCGTAAACCCTAGCCAGCCGGAGCAGCGGTTTATGCTCAAGCAGATCACAGGCCGGGACGTAAAGGAACTTTCCCAGCTGACGGCCACCGAGCTGAAGCGGTTTGAGGGTGCGCTGAAGGATTACTCGCGGCAGGTAATGGATGAGTACGCCAAGAACTTCAACCGTGGCCTTACAGGGGAAAACCTGCTCTACTACGGAAAGGTGGAGCATACCCGCTACTACGGTAAAGACAGCCCGGAGGTGCGGGAGGGCTTGCGCAGGGTTGGGGAACAAAAGGAGGGGCTACAAGCCCACGTTCACCTTGTTGTTTCACGGAAAGACATTACTAACAAAATTAGGCTAAGCCCAATGGCTAACGCAAGAGGCGCACAGAGCAACCTAAATAAATCTCACTATGGCTTTGACCGCAAGCAGTTTGTGCAGACGTGCGAGAAAAGCTTTGACGGTCGCTTTCGCTACGACCGTGCGCAGCACCACACCTTTGAGCACCGGTACGCCATGAAAAACACCATGCGCAGCGTTGCCCTTGCAACGTTTAAGGACGTTCCTCTAGTTCGGGAAGGAGCCAAGGCATCGAGGGCCGTAAGAACCGTTTCGGCCATTGCCAAGGCGAAAGATCCGCTCGAGCTGCTTACGGCCGCTTTCCGGCAGGTTCCGGGAGCCTCGCAGTGCATTCGAGCAATTAGCTACGTTCACAACCCGGCCAAGCTTGCGCTGGATATCGGAAAGAAAATTTTGCAAACCGGCCTGAACAGCGGCCTTTAAAGCAGCCACCATGAAAAATGTTTTGCCCTACCTTCACCACCTTTCGCTTACCTCGATACTCATTTTGAGCACCGTTGTTCTAGCGGTTGCCATTCTGCAGCTGGTTGCTCTTACAGCAGGGCAGCGGTACTACTACAAGGTTTTCTACCTTGCAGCCATTCAGGGCGGGGTTTACCTATTTTTTGCGGCGCTATTCCGGTATTCCTGGCAGCTGCACTTGGGTATATTTTTACTTTCGGCCACGCTGACGCTTATTTTTTTGCTGGCATCCGACCGCAGTTTTTTGCGCAAGAGGGTAAAGCTTGACCCCACCTGGAGCGTCAAGTTCCCAATTCATGGATCAAAGCCGCTGATCATTCAGAACATCAAGCGCGGGATGGCAATTTTTGGCAGCGCGGGATCCGGAAAAACCGAGAGCGGCTTTGTTCCCATCCTGAAGCACGCGGGGGAGAAGAATATTCCCTGCCTTTGCTACGACTACAAGAACGGTGAGCTAACGGAAATTGCGCGCTACTTTTTTCAGAACTCCACCGTTAAGCAATCGGTGATCATACCCCACGCCCCCATGTACTCCGACCGGGTGAACCCCTTTCACCCGAAGTACATACCCACTGAGCAGCACCTACGGCAAATGACCAAACTCATTTTTGCCAACCTGAAAAAGGCGGGGAACGTGAAGGATTCCGGGACCAACTTTTTCGACAAGATACCGGAGCCAACCCTTGCGGCCGTTATTTGGAGGCTGAAGGTTGACTACCCGGAAATGTGCACCCTGCCCCACGCGGTTGCGTTTTGCCTCGTGCGCCCCCCCGCCGAGATAGCCAAGTTTATCTCCAAAAACCCTTACTCGCTGGCAATTGGTGCGCCGCTTATCGATTCCCTTATTTCGGAAAACCAAGTTGCCGGGGTGAAAGCTTCGCTTTCGTTACCCCTTACTGACCTAGCTTTACCTTCCATTTTTTGGGTAATGAGCGCCAACGAGGTAGACCTGGACGTGAACAACCCGGACAACCCCACCTTCCTTTGCATTGTTAACGATCCCCGCATTGAAAGGGCAAACGCGCCGTTTATTTCGGTGATCATGGCGGCGGCAATCAACAGCATGCAAGTAAGGAACCGGCCGGGCAGCTTCCTGCTCCTGGACGAGGGAACAACCTTCTTTTTTGATGGCATTTCGAAGATTCCGGCCACCATGCGCAGCTACAACATTGCCACGGTTTTTTCTACTCAGGACATTGCGCTTTCGCGGGAGAACTACGGCGACCTGGTGACCCGCTCACTCTTTTCCAACCTTTCCTACCAGATGATAGGCAAGACCAACGACCCCGACAGCGTGAAGTACTACAAGAATATTAGCGAGGAAATTGAGAAGGCCACCGTTTCAAAATCTTACTCAAGCGCGCTGATGGGGGGAGATACGCGCACCTCAGAGGGAACGCGCGAAACGTCCAAGTATAAAAACCAAGACTTTACAGGGATGAAGGCCGGGCAGTTTTTCATGTTTGCCGATGGCAAGGATAAGCTGTACAACTTTGGCCTTTTTCCGTTTCAGCGAATTGAAAACAAGGTGAAGCATTTAATCACAGACCGGGAAATCAACGACAATTTTAATAAAATAATGGAGGAAGTGAAGAGCTTGGAGTAGCGCTTGCACTATTATTGAGCTTCACACTAATCTATTTTTACGCTGCTTTCGCTGGAAATATCAAGCTTTACGCCATTTTGCTGGGTAAGTATTTCAGCTAACATAATGAGGATTATGTGCTCACCCCTTGATTTTCCGGCTTCGAACTCGTTGAGCTGGTTATACTGCAAGGAGCAGCTGTATTTTTCCCTTGCATTTTTTATGAGCGTATACTTCCACTTTTCGTTTTTATACAGGGCAACCAGCTTTTCTATTAGCGCGCTATGCATTGAAGCTCTCAGTATATCAACGTTATAATCTTCCATTTTTTGCCAATTGAGGCTGTAAAAATAATACATTTAGGTTAACAATGCTTGGTGTGTAATTATATACTATATTTTTTTATAGTATATGGATTGGCATTAATATATTCTTTACCTTTAACTTTTAAATGTATTAAACCCTAAATCTAGCTTTATGAAAAAGATTTTTCTTTCTGCAGTCCTGATGTTGCTTTCCATGGTTCCAGCCCTAGCACAGGCAACTACCAAGCTCAACGAATTTAACAATACGTGGGTAAAACCACTTTTCCCGATTGTTGCGGCCATCGTTTTTATTGCGGGTGCGCTCATGAACATGGGCAAGTTCTTTGGGGAGCACCGCGACATTAAGGGCGGCATAACCAACATTTTTATCTACCTGGGAGTGCTGTTTGTGATTGCGGCAATTTACACCGGCATCATGAGCATGGCTCTGTAATGAAAACTTACAGGGTAAATAAAAATGTGAACAAGGAGCCGTATATCCTAGGGTTGCGGCTGCCTCTTTTCTACATTTTTGCGGGGATAGTAGCGGTAGCCATTTTTTCCCTGATTGGCGGGGTAACGCTGTTTCGGTTTTTGGCCGCCCTTTCCGTTCTCGCTACCTCCTTCTTTGTTCTTCGCAAGCTGAATACCGGAGATTTATTCAGCATTATTCTGAATGAGAAATTTCCCAAAACCGTTATAACCGACAACTACAAGTAACCCCATGCAAGTAAGACTTAGCGAAACACCATCCGTTTTATACCGGGAGGGCAACCGATGCTACACGAACAACGGCTCTGTGGTTTACGGCTTTCGCCTTGCCTTGCGGGAGGTTTATGCCAGCGCAGAAAAGGACTTTGACACCATGCACGACCTTTGGTATAATGCCCTGCGTGACTTTGAGGAAGGAACGGTGGTGCATAAGTGCGACATATACCTTAGGAAACGCTTCGACAGCTACGGTATGCCAGCGAAAACCTTTTTGCAGCGCGAAACGCAGAAGCACTTTGAGGGAAGGGCCTACAGCGATCACCACTCGTTTATATTTTTCGTTTTTAACGAAAACGGAAAGGTGGTTAACGATGGGTATAAAAACCCCTTCAAAAAACCCATAAAAACTGTTGAGTACCTAAAGGAGTACGAACGCCAGCACAAGTTTGAGCTGACCGTTGAGCGATGCCTAGACTACGTGAACAACTCGCGCTATATCTCGATGGAGCCGATTACGGAGGATGTTTTTAAGTACCTAGAATTTTCCTACTTCAACGGATTTTACGAGGACAGGTTTACCGACGTAGACCTGGATAAAATGACGGTTGGCAGCAAGCATATTAGCGTGATGGCCGTTAACCAGCTCAAGCAGCTGGGGGAGCAGGTAAAAACATGCTCCTTTGACCAAAAAATGAGCGCGGGGGATTACGTTTACCATACTGGTTATGCCGATGGCCTTGGGCTTTACCTGCCATTTGATCACGTTTACAACCAAATTATATTTTTGAAAGATCACAAGCGGGAGCGCGACAAGCTGGAAACCCAAAGAACCATGCTCTACGGTGCGCGCCGCTTCAAGAAGGAGTACGAAACGGATGCGGCCAACCTGGGCAGCTTCCTGGAGGAAATTGGCAACGATGAAAAGGTTATTCTTTCCGGTGCCCACTTCAACGTTGTGCTGTTTGCGGACAGCGAGGCCGAACTTAAGGGCAACGAGCAGCGGCTTGCCAACGAGCTCAAGAACATGGATATTGTTCCGTATACACCCACAGGGGAGAACCGGAAAAACCTCTTCGTTAACTCCTTTTTTGCCAACGTGGGCAACCTTGACCAGGCGAACATCATTCAGCCTATCGACCTGCAGCAGAGCCTCTGCTTCTTTACGAACGTTACCAGCTACAAAAACGACGATAAGGGCATTTACTTTAACGACCGCGTGTTTAACATTCCGGTGAAGCGGGACGTTTGGGACGAGGACAGAAAGCGCATAAAAGCGCGAAACTTCTTTATTGTTGCCCCCACCGGAGAGGGTAAGTCGGTGCTGGCAAACCATATTTTCCGGCAATTCTACGAGCAGAATATCCGCATTGTAATTATTGACCTGGGAGACAGTTACCGCAAGCTTTCCCTGCTTTACCCGGACGATACGGTTTACATCAAGTACCAAGACGGCGTGGGAATTGGCCTAAACCCCTTCTTTGTGGAGGGGGAGGAGGCGATCACAGCCAGCAAAATAGACGAGCTTTCGACCTTTGTTTTTAAGCTGTGGAAGCGCGACCGACTACCAGAGGACAACGAGGCGGTGAGCTTGCGTAAGGTGGTAACCCTTTACTACAAAACCATTTCCTCAGACCACTCCTTTCCACAGTTCTACGACTTTGTGAACCAGAACAAGGAGGACATAATGAAGGTGCTGGACTTAAGCCCTAAGTTCTTCGATATCGAGGACTTCCTGCACATTACCTCAGAGTTTGTAGGCAAGGGCATTTACGCCTTTCTTTTTGAGGCAAAAACCGACGAAAGCCACCGCATTGAGGGCAAGAAGTTTATTGTGTTTGAGCTGGACGAGATCAAGGATAACCACGTTTTGCTTACCATCATGCTGCACATGATCAGCGAGGCTGTGCAGAAGGTGGTTTGGAGGGACCGGAGCACTAAGGGCGTAATTTTCTTTGACGAGTTCGCCAAGATGCTCAAGTTCCCCTCGGTGCTTTCCTCCGCTGAATACTTCTACCAAGCGGCCAGAAAGCAGGAGGCCGCCATTGGGATTGTGCTACAGTCACCCAGCCAGCTGCCGCAAAACGATGCATCCAGCGCCATGATTGACAATACGCAGGTAATGTATATCATGCAGAACGAAAAGGGCTACGATGAACTCATAGAGCGGCTTTCCCTGAAGGAGCACGACCGGAACCAGCTCGGCAGCATTAAGTACAACTTTACCGGGCGCATCAAGTATTCAGAATTTTTGCTCAAGATAGGATCTGAGAGCAACATCATGCGCCTAGAGCTTGCCAAGAAGGTGCTGCTTGCCTTTGCAACCGAGGGCAAGGATTATACAGAGGTAATGGAGCTCTATAAAAAAACAGGAAGCATGGAGGCCGCGATAGAGCAGCACAGCAGCACCAAGAACTAAAACCCTAGCATATGAAGAAGCTACTACTACTTTTTCTCCTTAGCGTTATTTACCAGCAATTTGCCCTGGGACAGGGTGCTGTTGTGGTAGTTAGAAGTCCTGAATGGTATATACAGGAACAGGCCAAAGCCGCGGCAGAAAAGGCCGACCGCATTACCTCCATAGCACAGCTTTCCACGGTTGTTTCAACCGGAGAGCTGTCGCTACAAACGCTGAAGGATGCCACCAAGCGGCTCATTGAGATCAACCGCAGGGTAGCAGACTACCGGCATTTAGAGGAAGCCCTTTTGGAGGTAAGCAACGCCTACGCCAACGTGCGCCGGGTAATGGGAACCCTAAATGACCACAGCTGCTTTTCGCCCACGGAGTACCGCGAGATTAACGAATCGCTGATGCTGCTAGTATCACAAACCAGCTACGCCGTTTCAACCATTACCATCGTGGTGACGGATAACTTCGCATCCATGACGGACGCGGAGCGGCTGAACGCCATACGCAACGCCCTGAAGGACCTGCACGACAACCTTACCGTTGTGAATGATTTTATTGCACAGGTTGAGCTGCTGGACTTCCAGCGCACACAGGTTCGAACGCTCCACTATTTAAACACCATCTTTAAATAGCCACCCATGGATTTAGTATTTTTAGATAAGGTCTACAAGGACATCTTCGCGGGTGATATTTCCTACCTCGTTAACGCTTCGCGCGCGATAGGGGCGACCATTTTAATTGTCACCCTTCTGAAGAGCATTTTTAGGAACTTCAGCCGCAACGGTAAGGTATTCAACGAGGGAACAGACGGCTTTTCACCGGAAACCCTTTACCGCATGGTGTTTTTGCTATTTTTGGTTGCGCTAATACCGCAGCTGCTAGACGTTTTTGACTCCATTTGCGCCTGGATTGAATCGATCATAACGGCCAAGTGGACGGCAGAGTTCCCGGACTACCAGAACATAACCAACGTGCACCTAGAGTTGCCAAAACCAAACGAAACGGTGGCAAATGGAATGCTTCGTAAGCTGACGCTTATAGCCTCATACCTTAATCCCATGAGCTATATTGGAGGCTCGGCTTCCTACGTGCTGGAATTCATTCTTAAGATCATTGACTTTCTGATTTATCCAGCCTTTCTTGCCCAGCGTTACTTTGTGATGGGCTTAATTAAAATTTTTGCACCTCTTCTGGTTGCGCTTTCCATTTACGACAAGCTGAGGGACTACATCTACACCATTTTTAAGATGTATGCCATCTACTTTCTGGTGATCATTCCCTACATATTTGCCACAGTTTTTGTGAACGAGCTGCACGATGGAGTGATACGAATGATTTCAACCACTACGGTAATAGGTGCGGCAACCATGGCTGTTTCAGGTGGGATGGTTGAAATTATAGCCCTGCTGCTGGTGATTATTATCAAGCTGAAGCTCTACAGGAGCGCGCTTCCATTTATGAAGGAACTATTTAAATAGCTATGGACAAGCCAAAAATTGATATTTATAAAACCCTGCTGGTAAATCGCATGGTGGTTTGGGCGCTGACTGCTGCCTTTATTTGCGCAAGCGTAGTCTTTGGGGTTGCGCTCAACAGCCTTTACAAAAAGCAGCTCAACACCGTTTTGGTGCTAGATGCCAACGGCGAGGTCATACCATTCAAGTGGATGCAGCGGGATGAAAACATCAAGGTGGAGATCAAGGACCACCTAGAAAAGTTTCATCAATTCTTTTACGGTTACGATGCATTTAACGTGGACAGAAACATTGAAAAAGCCCTTTGGTATGGGGATAAATCGGTAGAGCAACTCTACATCAAGCGCAAGAATGATGGCTGGTTTAGCAAGGTTAAGCTATACGGAATAAAGCAGGAGGTGGTGATCAACCCGGAGGATATTCAGGTAATGGGCAACAGCGAACCCTACACCTTTCGGGTGAAGGTTTTGCTTACCATTACCCAGGACAACGCCACCGAGAAGTACACCTTTGAAACGCAGGGCAACATTGTTTTTGTGAGCCGGAACTACCCGCTGAACCCCCACGGCTTGCTAATCACAAACTTTTTGGAGACCAACAGAAACAAAATACCGTAACGCAATGGAAAAGGGAAAGATCATTTTTATTGGTGTGCTGGGAGTTGTTTTCTTGCTGGCAGTGATTTATACGGTGAACTTGACATCCAAGAAAAGCTCAACGGTGCAGGCAACGGATTTTACCGCCCCGATCATGACGGACAGAAGCCAGGCAGAGGCTAAGGAGGACTACAACAGCCGCCTTGCCAACGCGAACAGGGCACAGGAAACCGACAACCAGCAGAGCGTAGCAAGCAACATGGACTTCAAGACCTACAGCAGCGATTCAGCACCGAAGGTAAAGGAGGATCCGCGGCTAACCAGCACCGCCGAGGCGGTAGAGGGCAGAAGAACTGCCACCAGAGCAGCAACCCCACGAACCAGCGCGAAGGTTGAGCAGCCCGCCGCCCCGAAATCGGAGGCCGCGCCAGCCGAAAACGACCCCGGAGGCTTCGGCATTTCGGTTCAAAAAACCGTTGAGAGCAGACCTGCCCAGGAGGTTGCCAGCACGAGAACCAGCGGTTTTTTTCCCGCCGTGCTGGAGGAGGACACCAAGATTAAAAACCAATCGTCCGTAGTGTTCTTTTTGCTGAAGGACTGCACGGTTAGCGGAATCGACCTAAAGAAAAACGCCGTGCTGTACGGCAAGGCCGTTCAGAGCGGTGGCGTTTTTAATATTTACATAACGCAGGTAATGAATACCGATGGCAAAATGTATAGCCTGAGCAACGTGGTGGTGTACGACGAGAAGTTTTCGCGCGGCCTTCCGGTGGAGGGAAACCTAAACGAGGCCATGAGGGAGAGCACCAGCCAGACCACCAACGATGCGGCCAGCAACATTGCTTCAAGCGCAACCGGTAGCCTTGTAGGTAGCGGCGTAAACCTTGCGGTGAGCGCGCTGGATAACACCGTTAGAGCCATAAACCAGAAGAAGGAACCAACCATTGACCTTATGCAAGGCTATAAGGTTTACATAAAACAGGAGTAGCATGAGAAAGCATATACTTTTTGCGGTATTCACCGTTTTTTCGAGCCTTGCGCTTGCCCAGTACCCCATGGGAAACATTCAGGTGAACAACAACTTCACGGCCACGCTCAACTTTACCGATTCCGTAAAGCTGACCATCTTTGGCAACAACCCGCTAACCAGCAACGGCCACTTCAAGTACTACGATGTTTTTCAAACGGGTAGGAGCTGCATCATTCGCGGCAACGACCCCGCCGCACCGCTGACCTCCATAAACGTGAAGCTGGCAAACGGCAACATATGGTTTGGCACGATCAAGTACGGCGATTCAACCAAGGTTTTCTACAGCTTTGTGGAGCCGGAGGCCAAGCAGCCAACCACCACACCGCTTACCAACGCGGAGGCAGCAGCCCCCGCCGCTTCACCACAGGAGAGCGAGGCGAGGATAAAGGAGCGCATGGACAGCGTAATGGCAGAACCCGCCGAGTACAGCTCGATTGGGGCCATTGAGAACGGCCTCGTTTTTCAGGTAGCCAACATCAAGAACGATGACAGCTATACCTACTTCAAGCTGATCGTGAGCAACAACACCGGGAGCGACTACAATCTTGATGGCGCCTACTTTAAGGTGGTGGAGGGCAAGCGCAAGGGGTTCAAGCGCAACGAGGCAAAGATTGAGCAGCGGGTGCAGATCGTTCACCAATCCACCGTTAAGGTGATCAAAGCCTACAGTACCGAGCAGCTCGGCTTCGTTATTCAGCGCTTCACCGGAGGAAAAAACGGAACGCTAACCATTCAGCTCCGGGAGCTGAAGGGAACGCGCAACCCCAACATAGAGATACCGGGCAGCAAAATGCTCAACGTTCAAGTGTTCGAGTAAAGCCAAAAACCATGAAAAAAACCCTACCTGTATTCATTTTATTCCTGGCATTTTCCGGAGCGGCCAGCGCGCAGCTTGTTCACGTAGACGGCAGCAAAACCGTGGGAATAAGTGCGGGAATCGTAAAGGACGGCTTTAACCTTTCGGCAAAGGCGAACTTTTACCAAAAAAACAACCTTGCCTACCGGGTGAGCTTGGAGTACGAGCGGCTGAGCTTTACCCTGAGCAAAACGCAGCTTATTCAAACCAACCCCGAGCTGGTTTACACCTTTGCCTATGCTGGTGAAAAGGCTTATTTTAACGCAAAGGCTGGCGTTTTAGTCGGGGTGGAGTATCTAACCAACTCCGTTCTAGATAAGCAGCAGAACACCTTCTTTTTGGGTGAAACAATAGGCTTAGGTGCTGAGTACTACCTGAGCAGCCACATAATGGTTAACCTGGACGTTGACCAGCGATTTATACAGCTGAGCAAGCTGGGAAGCACCAGCTTTATTGCACGATTAGGCATAAACTACAACTTTTAAAAAACCCTAGCTATGAAAAAATTTCTGTTGTTGATTACGCTTAGCTTTTCCTTTGCGTATTCTGGATTTTCAACCGATACAGGTGGAACGATTGGCACTAGTCAAACCATTTTTTATAATGCTGTACCAGTAAATTTTAAGATTTTATCATTCGCTGTTTGCGGTAGTACTTATACAAGGAATATTACTATTAAATGGCAAAAAAACGAGGGTACTGGATGGGTTGATATACCTGGTTCAGCCTGTGATGCGTATGGTAGGCTTGCAAGTACCAACTATAGCACTTATTTTACTATTACAGACCATTTAATTGTTACAACTTCTTACAGAACAGCGGTAACGCTTTCAGGCTATACGAGTTTATTAAGTAACGAAATTACTGTTACTGTTTTACCGCAACCGCTCGGTGGCACTATTGGAACAGACCAAACCATTTGCTACAACACAACGCCAAGCCCACTAACAAGCGTAACACCACCAACCGGAGAGGGAAGCTACACCATTGCTTGGTATTGGACAGATGATGTCGTTGTAATACCTACAACAACTTGGCATCTTATAAGCGGAGCAACTGGCTTAAGTTATACTCCAACCTATCCATTGACAAACCTTATGCACTACAAGCGAGTAGCTACCTTTGACAACGGTAGCGGTGCGCCTGAATCTAATACTGTAACCATTTCGATTTATCCTCAAATTAGTGCAGGCAGCATTTCAGGAACTCAAACCATTTGCTACAATTCAAAACCTTCTGGATTTTCGAATGTTACGCTTCCTTCTGGTGGTAGCGGCAGCTACTCTTTTTCTTGGAGAATGAAAGCGGCTGGTAGCTCGAGCTGGTATGATATTTCAAACTCCAACGCTGCTACATATATTGAGCAAAACAACCTTACAGCCAATACCAGCTATTTGCGTGTTGCCAACTTTGGCAGCTGTGGAACAATTGAATCTAATACCATTGTGGTAACCACAAGAAGCCCTCTTTTACCTGGTGCTATTTCCGGTAACCAGCAAATATGCTACAATAGCTTACCATCACAGTTTACAAGCCTATCACTCGCTTCTGGTGGCTCAAATAGTTTTAGTTACCAATGGTATAAGAGAGTTTATGGAACATCGAACTGGACAATGATTCCCAGTTCCAACGGCAGCACATACCAAGAAACTCAACCGCTTTTTCAGTCAACCGAATACGAAAGGGTTGTAACTGATGCAAGCTGTGGTAGCGTTGAATCCAATACTATTTTGGTGCAAATTTTGCCAACTGTAAGCGGTGGCAGCATTGCGGGTACCCAAACAGTTTGCTATAATACTGCACCCGCTCCGCTAACCAGCGTTACCGATGGCAGCTGGGGAGGAAATACAGTAAACTACCAGTGGTATAAAAGCGAAAATAGCGGGGTGAGCTGGTCGCTACTTCCCGGTGCAACTATTGCCTCCTATATTTCGGTACCGCTAACCACCACAGCACAGTTTAAACGCGTTTCAACCGCGGCCAGCTGTGGCAGCGCTGAAAGCAACGTGATAACCGTTACCGTTTACCCGCAACAGGTTGCAGGGTCGATTTCTTCAGATCAAACAATTAGCTACAATAGCACCCCCGCCCCCTTTACCAACGTTGCGCTACCAACTGGCTCAACAGGTAGCTTTACCTACCAGTGGAGAAAAAGCGTTAGTGGTGGTCAGTTTGCTGATATTCCTGGAGCGACCTACAGCACCTATAGCGAAACAAGCCTCCTAACGCTAAACACCAACTACAAGCGGGTTGAATTTTCTGGCAACTGCACCAGCACGGAATCCAATACCGTTGCGGTAACCGTTCTTGGTGCGCTTTCGCCCGGCTCAATTGCTACATCACAGCAGATTTGCAGCAATTCTGTGCCAGCACGTTTTACAAATATTATTTCTCCTTCAGGCGCAACAGGAACCTACACCTTTCAGTGGAGAAAGCGGGTTTATGGACAAACCCAATGGGTAGATATACCCAACACAAACAGCAGCGAGTACCAAGAAACTCAAACGCTTTCCCAGCCAATGGAATACGAAAGGGTTGTTAGCTCTGGTGCATACACCCCTGTAGAATCAAATATTGTGCTGGTTCAAATTTTTCCAACCGTAAGCGGTGGTGCTATTTCCGGAACCCAAACGGTTTGCTACAATGGCGCACCCGCTCCGCTAACCAGCGTTACCGATGGCAGCTGGGGAGGAAATACGGTAAACTACCAATGGTATAAAAGCGAAAATAGCGGGGTGAGCTGGTTGCTGCTTTCCAGTGCAACCAACGCCTCCTATATTTCGGAACCGTTAACAACTACAACTCAGTTTAAGCGCGTTTCAACAGCGGCCAGCTGCGGCAGCGCTGAAAGCAACGTGATAACCGTTACCGTTTACCCGCAGCAAGTTGCTGGAATTATTGGTTCAGATCAAACCATTAGCTTCAACAGCACCCCCGCCCCATTTACCAACATTGCGCTACCAACAGGCTCAACGGGTAGCTTTACCTTTCAGTGGAAAAAAAGTATTGGTGGTGCACAGTTTGTTGATATTCCGGGAGCGACATACAGCACCTATAGCGAAACTAGCAACCTTACGCTAAACACCAGTTACAAGCGGGTTGAATTTTCCGGAAGTTGTGGAAATACGGAATCAAATACCATTGTGGTAACCGTTCTAAACTCCTTAACGCCCGGCGTAATTGGAGCAAATCAAACCATTTGCTACAATTCAACGCCAGCAGCACTTACCAACGTTACAAGTCCAGCAGGTGCAGATGGCAATTTTATTTTTCAATACCAAGTTTCTGACGATGCAGCTAATTGGGTAAATATTCCTGGAGAAACAAACGAAAGCCTTGTTTTACCAAGCCTTACTACCAATAAATTTTACCGTCGTGCAGTTTCTTCAATGGGTGCGACAGTATATAGCAACGTTGTAAAAATTACAGTCTCAAACTTTGTTACCGCTCCACTGGTGAGTGTTATGCCTTACTACTGTAAGTATTCAGACGTATCGCTTAACGTTACGCCACCGCTTCAGTATTCCTATAAGTGGTTTGACTCTAACGAGGCAATAATAGCTCAAGCTTCAACAGTTAGCTTGCTCAACCTAACAAGCGATGTTTCGCTTTCCGTTAAAGCGTTTCTTGCCAATGGCTGTGCAAGTGACCCCCTAAATATTGTAGTGAAGGTTGACCCAATAAAGGCTAACTTTACTTTTGATGCTTCAGAGGTTACCGTTGGTAACCCGGTTCACTTCACCAGCACTAGCACCAACGCCAGCAGCTTTTTATGGAATTTTTACGATGGTGATTTGATTTCAGAACAAAACCCTGTTCACTACTACAACGTTGTTGGTGATACTATTACCAAGTTTAGCGTTATTCTGAAGGTAACCAGCCAGCAGAACTGTAAAGATTCCCTGAAGGTTTTAAATGCAATTTCTGTTTACCCGCTAAATAGCGGCATAAACGAAAATAACCTAGGTGATATAACAGTTTTTCCTAATCCAACGCAGGGAGATATTACGGTTACCGCAAGCCAATCTTTAAGTGCTATCTACATTTACAGCGCAATTGGAACCCTCTATAAGACTATTCAAAGCCCGGATCAATCCAGCAGAATTAGTATTTCAGAGCTTATGCCTGGAGTTTATTTTTTGCGGTTGCTTACAGGTTCCGGTAAAGTCGTAACCGTTAAACTGATAAAGGAATGAGAACGCAAATTATTTTAACAGCCGTAGCAGCAATGCTGCTTTACGGCTGTGATAACAGGAAGGATTACTTTGAGGCGCACGATAGCGCACCAATTTTAAAAGTTTTCCTTCACGGCCAGCAAGTTAATGATAGCGTTCTGGTTGATTCAACAAAGCTAGGTTATAGCTACCAACTTTCCTATGATATTTCTGACGAGGAAAGCCTTACAGCCAAGGTGGTTTGCTCGAATACACAGGAGGCTATTTTGGTTAAGAATGACCTTATCACAATTTCAGGTATTCAATCAGGAGTTGAAAATGTTAACATTTCGGCCACTGATAGCTACGGTAAATTTTCAAAATTTACGCTGCAGCTAACTGTTTTTTCAAATTTACCCCCGGTGGCGAATATGGTTGTGACGAAAATAGGTGCTTCAAGTCCATACGAGTATGAGGTTGATGCTTCCAGCTCATTTGACCAAGATGCTCGTTTTGGCGGCCATATAGTGCTTTATGAGTATACCTTTCAAACATATACGTTTACTTCTGATTTAAGCAGCGTTAGGTATGTTTTTGGCAGTTCTGGACAGAAGCTTATTACCGTTAGAGTGAAGGATGATAACGGAGCATGGTCACCCTTAAAATCTCAATACGTTTTACTTTAGCTACAGTTAACCCACAAAAAAAGAAGCGGTCTTTTGAAGGACCGCTTTTTTATTCCCAACAAGATTTGTCGAGCCCCCTATTTTGGCACTGGCAGAAAGCATCCCTACTTACCGCTTCCATCCTCAAGGGGTATGCGAAAAGTAGCTAATATTCAAGTGAGTTCCAAACAATTTCAGCTATTTCTCTTATTCTAACTATTGTAACTATTATAAATATTGTAAATATTTCAACTATTTCGAAAAAGGAGCAGGATCCACAGGGATGGGTAGCCCCCGCACCGTCAAGCAGCTTTACAAATTTTGCCTGCGCGCGTCCAGCATAAAATTTGTAAAGCCCCTTTCCTTGCCCAGGAAAGCGCCGATCAGCAACCCCGCAGGGCTTCAGGTTGCCGCCCAGCCCTTTCAAAAGCGCGCGTTGCGGTAGCGCCAAGCAGCGCTAACGGTCTCGGCTATGCTTAGTGCTGGATTTCAAGGCACTTAATTTTCTGTGTAGTTGATAGTTTATTTAATGTAATTACTTTCATATTAGCACTTTCGCCCGCATTACGTATAGCCATTGTTGGGGCATCGTGCTTCATTTATTCTTCGTCGTTGTCATCTGTTACTGTGTCAAGTTCACGGAGTATTTTGTTAACATCTTCCTCTGTCGTAGTTAACTTGCTTTTACAAATGTTAATTAGTCGTGAAGCTCGTTTAACTTTTTGGGAAAGTTCGTCAACCGAAATCTCTCCTTGCTCTATCTCGGATACAATTTCTTGCAACTCCTCAAAAGCTTCTTTGTAATTTGGATTTTCATTCATTATCTAATGATTTTTTTGTCGATTTGACCGAGCTTAAAACAATTCCTTCGTAAAGAATGGTATTTAATATCTCACCTTCTTTCAATTGGTCAATTGTCCTAATCGATTTTCCGTTCAATTGGGTAATACTATATCCTCTTTTTAACACACTTCTTGGGCTCAGATTAATTAAGTTCTGTTCTGTACCACTTAAAATTAGTTTTAGTTGCTTGAGATATGATGCTATATCTTTTTTAATATTCACTGCAAATTGCATAATGCTTTGCTTTTCAGAGGTACAAAACTGATATGTTCCTTTTCTTATTTGTTCTCCTGCGAAAGTTAAGTTATCTTTTTCCTTTCTTATTCTGAAACGTGACTGCTGAAACAAAGCTTGTGCTTGTTGATTAACCTCATTTTTGTTTTGAATGATAATACCTTGTGTTACAGAACGCAGAAGTTTGACCTCCGATGCGAACTTTGTCTTTTCTTCTTTAATTAGTCTTTTGCTCTTGTCAATAATTTTTTCCTCAGCTTTTTGAACAGGAACTGAAAAATTGTGAAATTTCTGAATAAGTAATTCTGCGAGTTTTGTTGGAGTAATCGCATTCTCAAAGGAAATCATTTCAGCAACAGTTTCATTAGTTGAGTGACCAATTCCTGAAAGAACGGGAATTGGGAAAAGAGCAATTTCTTTTGCAAGAGAATAACTATTATAGCAAGACAATCCGACATCGCCTCCGCCACCCCTAATAATGGCAACAACATCAAAATGTTGCTTAACCTTTTTAATCCGCCTCAATTGTTTAATTAATGATGGAACGGCATTGTCACCTTGTAAAAGTGATGGAAATAAAAAATAAAAAAAATGGTATCTCCAACTTATTTTAGCAGACTCGAATACTTTTAGAAAATCAGCATACCCCTTACTTGTTTCGACTGAAATAATTGCAATTCGTTGGGGAAGAATGGGTAGTTTGAGTTCTTTATTTCGGTTATAAATACCCTCATCTTTAAGTTTTTTAATAGTCTCTTGTTTTTCCTTTTCTAGGTCGCCAAGAGTAAAACTTGGATCAATATCAATGATTCTTAAAGAAAGTCCATACTCTGGATGAAAGTTAATAGTTGCTAAGAACAGGATTTTTATTCCATCCTTTAGAGGTTCTTTAAGAATTCGTTGAAAGGTGTTGTTTATTTTGATATAATCATCTTTCCAAAGATTACATCTTAGCTGAGCTACAACTTTTCCATTCACTTTTTCAACTAATTCAGGATAGCAGTGACCCGAATGACGGTAATAGTTCAATTTGTTCATTTCAGCTTTAATCCAATACGAACTCTTGTAGCGGTCAGCAATTGTCTTTTGTATGCTTTTCGTAACTTCTAGTAAAGAGAATATTTTCTTACCGTTTATTTCTTCGGACATATTTTAATCAGTCTTCTTAGCATGACCGCTAACGTGTGGCGGTATGAAACGTAGCGGATTGCGTGGCTGCGAACCTATCCGCCGTTACTGACCTTGCCAGCGGGAACTAAGCTTGCAAATTGAACTGAAACCGCTATGTTTTATGACCGCTTGTTAGCGGCTGCCTTATTTTTTCATTTTGTTTTTTTGAAACTTTTAATCAACAAAATTAAACTAATCAGTGTAAGTAAGGCTGCAATTAAAAAGGAAATGCCTGGAAAATAAATTGCAGAATTTTTACCCGTAAAATATGAAAAGCAACTTGTCATTAGCGGCGGGGCAATGAGTGTTGTTAAACCCATTAAACTGCCAAGACTACCTTGCAATTCTCCTTGTTCATTGTCGGGTATAATAGAAGACGTAATACTTTGAATAGCCGTTCCCTGAACTCCGCCAATAATATATATCAACAATGCTCCTAAAAGCAACCATTGCCATTCTGTAAAAGCAAAAAGAAAAAATCCTGTTACCATAAGCATGAGGCCAAGTACTGCCATTCGTCTGTCGCCAAGTTTCTTTGCCAAAATGCCGACTAGCCATAACTGAACAACAATTGACAACAAACCTATCACGGCTAAAGAATAACCAATAAGCGAGGTATTCCATTTAAATTTTTCAATTGTGAAATAAGCCCAAACGCTTTCCATGCTGTGGTTTGCTATTGATACAAAAATCATTGAAAGCACCAATGTATTTATCAATGGGAATTCACTTAAATACTTTAGAGAACCGAAAGGGTTAGCCCTTTTCCACTCAAATGTTCTACGTGTATCAATGTCTAGCGATTCGGGAAAAAAGAAATAGCCAAAGGTGAAATTGATAAAACTAAGTATGGCTGCAACTATAAAGGGAGTATGTGTTCCGAACTGACCTAATGTACCTCCAATTACTGGGCCAATAATAAATCCCAAACCGAATGCTGCGTTTACAATCCCAAAGTTTTTTGTCCTATTTTCGTCGGTACTTATATCTGCGACGCAGGCAGATGCTACAGAATAGCTTGCACCGGTTATTCCTGCTATTGTCCGCCCAACAAAGAGCCACAGAATATTAGGTGCAAAAGCAAGAAAAACACAGTCAATGCTGAAGCCAAACAACGAACTTAAAAGAACTGGTCGCCTTCCATATTGGTCACTTAAATTGCCGAGAATTGGTGCAAACACAAATTGCATAGCGGCATAAGCAAATGAGAGCCAGCCTCCATATTTAGCTGCCGTACTTATATCGGAATGAAGTAAATTAGTTAAAAGTTGTGGAAGTACAGGAAATATTAAACCAAAACCTGCCGTGTCAATTACGACCACAACAATAATGAATATTAGCGTTGAATTTTTATTCGATTTCATCTTATGAAGCAATTAAATTCACATTATGCTTTCAGAGAAGCATAATACAATTTGTTTAACAATAAATGCATAACAACAATCCCAATCAGAATTGATTGAGAATAAAGATTACGATATGGAGTTATTATTGCCTCATAATGCCACAAAGATAAAATCTTTTTTGAGAAGTTTTATTATTAGAATTGTTTATTGGTTATCAAGTGTCTTTTAAGGTTGCCGCTAACGGTAAACTGTATGTAGCGTAGCCGATTGCGGGCTACATTACTTTCAAACCGCTACAAAGCTACTACGGGAGACAAACCTGCGGATACGTACTTTCCCGGCTATGCTATATACAGAATGTTGTGCGTTCGGCTTTTTCATATTTCATTTTTACATTTACATTGTTAGTTTTGGCAAAGTTACTACTTTTGTGGTCAATTATTTTAGATTTTTGCATTATGTATTTCAGCAGACCCTGGACTTCTATCTAAGTGATAGGCAGTCCCAAATAAATTTCCAATAATTTTTTAAGCAAGGCAAATAGCCTATGGTTTTGTATGCCGTCATTTTTAGTGATGGCATTGCTTTGTCATAGTTGCTCTGTCAGGTAATAATGTCTATTCACTTCTCTGTGATTTGAGTTCAAGTATTCACTTTTAAGGAGTAATTAATGACTAAAAATAAACTGCCCGTTAGATTTACGGGGCAGCACTTTACTATTGACAAAGTGCTTATCGAAGATGCCATAAAACAATCAAACATAACTCAAAATGAAACAGTCTTAGACATTGGTGCGGGAAAAGGATTTATAACCGTTCATTTACAGCAAAAGGCTAAGTCAGTTATTGCCATTGAAAATGATTTTAAACTGGTAAAACATTTAAAGATTAAATTTAAGCAAGTTCAAAACGTCCAAATAATCGGTTGCGATTTCAGGGAATATAAGATTCCCCGACTTTCGTTTAAAGTCGTTTCAAACATTCCTTATGGAATCACTTCCGAGGTTCTTAAAATCCTAATGTTTGAAAATGTTGAAAATTTTCTGGGCGGCACGATTATCCTGCAATTAGAAGCAGTCAGCAAGTTGTTTACGGATAAGATTTATAATCCATACGTTGTCCTGTTCCATACATTTTATGACTTGAGGCTACTTTATGAGATTAACCCTAAAAGTTTTATGCCGCCGCCTACCGTCAAATCCGCTCTTTTAAGAATCGAACGGAAACCATTGGTAATGGATTTTAATCTAAAAGTCAAATATTTACAGTTTATATCTTTTCTGTTACAAAAACCGGACTTAATAATCAAGACTGCGTTGAAAATACTGTTTAGAAAAAATCAGGTCAGGTCAATTTCTGAAAAATTTGGAATTAATTTGGATTCTAAAATCGTGTGTTTGTCTGTAAATCAATGGAAGATTTGTTTTCAGGAAATGTTAAGTCTTGTTCCCGAAAAATTTCATCCTTAACTTAGTTTTATCATTGTAACAGTTTATATGTTCGGGGATGTCTTTAAGCTGACGCACAACTCGTTTATATGTGCACCTTTTTCCAAAAAAGGTGCACATATCCACCCCATACAGGATATATTGTATACCTTTTTCTCAGCGTGGTGCATTTTATATTTCCTAAAAATAGTAATTTTTTGTTGCTGCATGCCATCGGGTGGGCTTTTAATTCCCCGCAGGCGCCTGGTGGAGCCGGGAGCGTAAGTTGCTGTAGCGCTGCTGCCCCTTCAGCCCCGGGAGCACTGTTAACGTGACCACCCCGCAATTATTTCTCTTATTATTCTTATTCCAGCTATTCCAACTATTGTAACTATTCCAACTATTGTAACTATTGTAACTATTATAAATATTGTAAATATTTCAACTATTTCGAAAAAGGAGCAGGATCCACAGGGATGGGTAGCCCCCGCACCGTCAAGCAGTGCCAAAAATTTCTACAGGGCAAGCCTTTAAGAAATTTCCGGCACCCCTTTCCTTGCCCCGGAAAGCGCCGATCGGCAACCCCGCAGGGCTTCAGGTTGCCGCCCGGCCCTTTCAAACGCGCGCGTTGCGGTAGCGCTAAGCAGCGCTAACGGTTTATGTAAGTGGAGTGCGGGAGTTCGACGAAGCTAACGTTTGCCGCTAAACGCAGGCAGGGAGGGAGTTACTTGCAACTCTGTTGTCCCTCGTTAACGGTTAAACTAAGTTAGGAATTACTTTCGTATCTGCATCATCCGCCCCAATTGGCTTAACCACGTGTTACCGCCAGTTCTTCTTCAAGCATTCCTAATTGTTTTTGAAATTCACTTTTCAATAGTTTTTTCAAGTCTTGAATTTCTCCTTGAAGTATTTTTTCATATACTTCTTGCATTTCTTCAATTAACTTCACTAACAATTTACCTGAAATGTTTTCACCAAGAAACTTTTTTTTTGAATAAGTATTCCAAACCTTAAGATACTTTTTTCTAATTAATTTGAATGTTTCAATTGATTTGTCATTGAAAAGCAATTCGTTTTCATCAAAGTAATCAAACAATTCATTTGCTTTAATTACAACCTCTGCTGCAATTTCTTCATTTGATTTAGTCGGACCAACTTTAATAGGTCTCATTAAGTATTCAAGAGGGTTTTCTGCTCTAATAAGTTTTTTATACGTTTCTTTTATTACTTCAACTTTCTCAACAAAAACATTCGAGTAACTAATTTTGAATTTTTCGATGTTTATATCTAAGTCGCTTTTAAAACGAATTGATTCTTTAGCGAGTTCGTTTTTATATTTTTCAAGACCAACGTCTCTTAGAAAATTAAGAGTAAATTTTCCTAAAAAAATCAAAACTGTCGATACACCAGCAGCTTCAATGATAAACTTGTAAATTTCATTCATATCGTCTCTTTTAGAATTGGCGGTAACTCGTTTATATATGCACCTTTTTTCAAAAAAGGTGCACATATCCACCCTGTGCTGGAAGTATTGTATACTTTTTTCTCAGCGTGGTGCATTTTATATTTCCTAAAAATAGTAATTTTTTGTTGCTACACGCCATCAGGTGGGCCTTTAATTCCCTGCAAGCACTTGGTGGAAACGTGGGTGTAAATTGCTGTAGCGTTGCTGCTTCCTCACCCCCTGAAGCGCTGTTAACGTGACCACCCCTGCTTCTATTCCAGCTATTTCTCTTATTTCAAATATTTCTCTTATTCCAACTATTGTAAATATTTCAACTATTTCGAAAAAGGAGCAGTATCCATCGGGATGGGTAGCCCCCACACCGTCAAGCCCCTTTCCTTGTCCCAGGAAAGCGCTGATCAGCAACCCCGCAGGGCTTCAGGTTGCCGCCCAGCCCTTTCAAGCTCGCGCGTTGCTGCAGCGCTACGGACTGTGCTATGTTTTCGTTGCCGATTGCGGGCTGTTTCCATGTCGTGCTGCACCGATGTTGTTGCGGGCTACACGGCTTGTTGTCAGCACGGAAACGGCAATTGACATATAGTTTTTGCTATGGGCTGACCTTTTTATTAATCCTTTTTCTCTAATAAATATCCCTCAACGTCGTAGATTTTTCTATAAAGATTAAATCTAATCTTTCCATCTTTCGACGATGGCCATAAGTTTTTTAGTTTTAAATCTACATTTATTTCGTTATGTCCACCAGACAATTTAGAGGCTCTATAAACACATTCGCCTATAGCTTTAGGGTGTAGATTATTTTCAATTCCTACAATAGTCACAATAGCTTTGCTATACGCAAGTCCAATACCAATGGCCAATTTAGGTAGAGAATATCGGTCCTTTATTGTATCGTTTACAATATCTAATGCGCTATTAATACAATCTTGTGCGGCATTATGTGCATCATAAACTTCACTTGGTGATTTTTCATCTTCAACTTTGAATAACGCTAGAAATCCATCACCTAAGTATTCTGTCAGACCTCCATTGTAATTGCCTATAACTAATGCCCCAGCAGTATTAATTGCTGTCGTCTCGTACAAAACTCTTTCTAATTGAGACGCTTTTGCTGAGGAAATTGCAGTCAATAAATGGTCTGTAGATTTTCGAATATCAAGAATAAATGCAATGAAATTTGCAACTTCTGGTTTTCCAGAGGAGATGAATGGATAACCAGGAATTTTTGTTGGTACCGTAACAGCTTCTGCAGAGAAATTTCTAATCGCTTTTTCAACTAAAAACTCCTTTTCGACTTTCTTCCAAATATTCTCGGCATTGTCCAGAGCCGAATTAACTTCTTTCTTTATTTTTTCCTTTAACTCGTAATTCATTGTAAGTTGCTATTAATTAAAACAATAAATTGACTTATAAAAATTAAAACGATGGTAAAAAAAGCTGAGGTTAATGCAATTTTTTGTCTTTTTGACTTAACTTCTCTTATAAATACTAATTTCATTTGTTCATAAATCAACTCCTTCTCTAAATCAATTGCTGAAAAGTCCTTCCAATAAGTCTCTAAATCTTTATTTATAGTAGTCCTTTTCAAAAACAGAGAATCCCAACAACTTACCTTAAATAAATTTGACCCATAAAAATATCCTTTAACGTTTTCATCACTCTTTATTCTTTGGCTTGGATTGTCAATTGATAAGATGCTATAAAACGTAAAAATCAGACAACTAATCCAGCAAATTATAAGTAAACTACATAGAGCAAATCCAATTATTGCATTTAGAGTGAAAAGATTGATATAAATAGAAATCAAAAACTTTAGTTGAGATACTGGAATAGCTAATATTATTATAATCGCAATTACCTTGTTGTCTAAGGCCCTAATATTACCTTGAATATCAGAAATTGATGCAATTAGAAATTCGTTTTTATTCTTTTCCATTCTTTAATCCATTGGTTAAATTCTCTATGTCTCGGTCACGCTTAGGTTTGCCCATAACGGTCTCGTGTATGAGAAATAGCGGAATTAAAATCACTTCACTTTCTAATTTGGCACTGACTTTTATATAAAGCACTGATCTTTGATTTAGCGCTTAAATCGCTATTTCTTATACACGCTGTTATGGGCTGGTTTTATTTCATCCCTGCTTCACTTTTGTTTTTTGTAAAATAGATTTTAAGGTTTGCTTCACTTTTGTTTTTTGTAAAATAAACTTTCCAATCAGCTTCACTCTTAGACTCAGTCCAAAACCACAAACCACTATAAGATTTTGCTTCGCTTTTATATTTAGTTTCATAAACTATCATATCAGCTTCACTTTTATACTCAGTCACAAAAATTATTTTATCTGCTTCTGACTTGTAAGATGTTTTATAAACCTTTTGTGCGTTTGCAAATCCAAACGTCAGCAACATCGTTGCTAAAATCAATAATTTTTTCATTTTGTTATTTTTAAAATTTTGTTCATACTCGAAAGGCTTTTCGGTCTCGCCCCGTTTATTAAAATGGATTTTGGACTCCGCTTTTTTGTTTTCGTTTCTGTCACATTGGGTGGTCAGCCCGATGGCTTTCACAGATCGACTTGGTTTTTAACTTGCCCATAACTCGTTTATATGTGCACCTTTTTCCAAAAAAGGTGCATATATCCACCCCGTGCTGGAAGTATTGTATACCTTTTTCTCAGCGTGGTGCATTTTGTATTTCCTAAAAATAGTAATTTTTTGTTGCTGCAGAGCATCAAGCAGGAGCCTTTTTTTCTTCACCCCCCGGAAGCGCTGTTAATGTGACCACCCCTGCTTTTATTTTAACTATTGTAAATATTTACAATATTATAAATATTAAAGATATTGTAACTATTTTATTTATTACATTTGCTTTTAGAAAAGGAATGGATGCACCGGGATGGGTAGCCCCCACACCGTCAAGCAGTGCCAAAAATTTCTACAGGGCAAGCCTTTAAGAAATTTCCGGCACACCTTTCCTTGCCCCAAGAAAGCGCAGGTCAGCAACCCCGCAGGGCTTAAGGTTGCCGCCCAGCCCTTTCAAAAACGCTCGCTTTATTGTAACTTTCACTATTACTAACTTAATTCCTAAACCATGAATTTTTCAGTATTTACCGGAAACATTGGCGCCGTAAAGGACGTTGCCACCGTTGGCGGCTCGAAAGTTTTGAACTTCTCGGTGGCCGTAAACAAGCACTACAAGAAGGGTGAGGAGAAAATTACCGAAACCGTTTGGTACGAGTGCGCGATCTGGAACCGAGAGAACATTTACCCCTTCCTGAAGGCCGGAACATCGGTTACCATCCAGGGCGAGGTGGGCGCACGTGCCTACATCGACAAGAGCGACCCCACCAAGGCCGTAGCGGTGCTTACCTGCACCGTTGACCTAATCGAGTTCTCCAACAAGGATAAGGAGTAAAAAAAGGGGTGTTTTACGCCCCTTTCTCTATTTTAGAAATCCAAGGCTTCACCTTTGCAGATTCTCCGCTTGCTTCAGCCCCTAAAGCCGCATATCTGCCCCGGTGGACTAAACCCCATGTTCGGTGTTCATTCTTTTGTCTAATCCTACGGTGAAGCCATACATATCAATGATTTTTGCTTTCGTATAATTCACCTTTGTCTTTTCTCCTGTCACGAAATCGTTTGTAAATGTCTCTAGTGATAGCTTGTCGATTATTTGCTTATTCGCTTCATAAAATGCTTTTATGTAGTTCAGGGATTTTAAGTTAACCCTTCTAAAACCACATTGCCCATCTGCTATTTCTCGAAATGTATTGCAGAAATAATTGTCAAAAGCTGGAATAAACCCAAAAACACCAAGTAGCGTCTTGGTTGTTAGCGTTAAATCAGTATTTCCATCTGGTATGAGACGTTCTCTGGTTTCGTTGTAAATTTGGATTATTGTTTGAACATTCTTTTCAGTGTATGTATCAACGTCTATTGCCCACACAGACTTGTCTAAGGAGGCAATATAGCTAATTGTCGGCTCAAGGTGTTTCGCACTTTTTTCAAGTAAGAAGCTGGAGCCTCTTAACATTCCCCAGCTCGCTAAATAGAATCCGAGGGTTAGGCAACTTTTTTCAATATCTTTCTTCAGGTCGCCTGAGCTTGTTTTCCGAAAGTAGTTATAGCAATAATCAAACGAGGAGTACCTGTCTTCGGGTGCTGACTTGGATTTGAACTCCCCTATGGTTGTCTCTATGTCCGTTCTTTTCATTGTCTTGTCTAAAAATGTAAGAATATGTCGGTCATCATACAATGTGCGGCTATGGGCAGTATTTTTCTATTCACGTGGTGGTGTTGAATCACGTTAGGATGTTTTCTTTATTACCCAGTCAACAAGGCCAGCCGAAATAGTCAGGTCTGCAATTTTGTCAACAAGGTAAAGGTTTGTATCTGTTTCGTTAATGTAATTGGTCAATGTTTTTTCGGCGGAATGAACAACGTAGAAAAATTTATGATAATCGTTCATTTTTGCAAAATCTTCTTGATACTTTTCAAACTCTTTTAAATCTGATTCTGATTTTATTTGAACGATTGCTCTTTCTCCTGTTACTGGTGCATAAAGTTCAAGGTCTAACGTTTTTTGAGTTTTTCCTTTGTCTCCAACTCTTTGCCAACCTGCTTGTCTGAAAATCAAATCAACGAGAGTTTCAAAGTCCTTCCA
>Ga0183095_11019_pt1 | contig 37115 bp, 39 predicted proteins | sample BioMet4_FD_130346 | JGI IMG/M metagenome (GOLD analysis project Ga0183095, IMG submission 130346) | Microbial communities from bioreactor (seeded with sewage sludge) at LBNL, California, USA - Biofuel metagenome 4 (v2) (version 3) | ecosystem: Engineered > Bioreactor > Anaerobic > Unclassified ...
GCCTGAACTTTTTGACGCGCTTGCCAATCTGCAGAAATCTGCTGTCGGTCTGTTTTTTTCTCTCTGCTCCGACTCGATGAAAAGGGAAAGAACACTTCCAATTTCGGGCATTTTTAAAAACGCCGCCGAAAAATGCAGAGGACTCTGCATCAGTCCTGAAACCAGGCAGGCACTACTGGGTCTTGGAATGGCACTAGGTCGTTTTGACGTGGATGGTCAGTGCCGTGCCATTGAGCTTGCGGAAAAACGTCTGCAGCAGGAGCTTAATGCACTGGAGCAAAATCAGCGTGCCAGATGCCGCGGCTACGAAGCCATTGGAATCTGCACCGGTCTCGCTGTCGCCATTGTGCTGATTTAACGCCATGGAGATTGATCTGATCTTTAAAATCGCTGCTGTCGGTATCATTGTTTCAATTCTCAATCAGGTGTTGGAGCGTTCCGGACGCGAAGAGCAGGCGACCATGACGACGCTGGCTGGTCTTGTCGTCGTGCTGATGATCATCGTACAAAAAATCGCCGATCTTTTCGCTCTTGTAAAAACACTTTTTCAGTTTTAATGGCAAATATGGAAAACCTGTTTGCTGTCTGTGCGCTGGCAATGGTATGCGCAGTTCTCTATGCGGCCGTAAGACGGGTCAGACCGGACTATGCGCTGGCTATATCGGCAATCTGCAGCGTTATGATATTAATCAGCGCTGTCAAACTGCTCACACCTATACTTGCGTTTTTCAGAAATCTTCAGGACCTTTCCGGCCTGAACGCTGCATTGACCGCGCCCGTGTTAAAAACGGTTGCAATTGGTCTTTTAACACAGCTGGCAGTCTCCTTCTGCCAGGATGCCGGAGAGCAGTCTCTTGCCAAATCGGTGGAGGTAAGCGGCATGCTTCTTGCGTTTTATACAGCACTGCCGCTGGCAAGTCAGGTGCTGCGTCTGCTTCAGGAGCTGATGGGAGGCTGAGCTTGAAAAAGGGAATCCTTGCGGTTGTGCTCTGTTTTCTGCTCGCCATCTCCTGTCGCGCAGTGGACGTTCTGCAGCAGGAAGCAGATATTCTCCATACGGACAGCCTGTACGACGGTCTTTCCTCCGAAGATCGGGACAAGCTTGAAGGCATTCAGCCAACTTCGGTCGGAGATTTCGGCTCACAGATGTGGAACGTTCTTTCAGATTCTCTGACCGATGCCGGTGAAAATCTCAGGGAAGGACTGACGAGCGCCTGTTCTGTTCTGGCAGCAGCCATCCTCTGTGCCGCTGTCGACAGCCTGGATACCAAGCTTTCCAAGAACGCCATCCGCACCGTGGGCGCGATCTCCATCACCTTGCTCTGCACGGCGAACCTGCGAGGCATGATCGGGCTCTCCGCCTCTATGCTCGACAAGATCACAAACTTCTCAGTTCTGCTCTTGCCCACGCTGTCCTCTGCGGCAGCGGCCTCCGGCGCCATGACGGCGTCCGCGGCACTTTATGTCGGTTCCTCTCTGTTCATGAGTATTCTGTCCTCTTTGATCCGATCCCTTCTGATCCCGTTTGTCTATGCTTTCGTTGGATTGTCCACAGCGGAAAGCGCTCTGGGCGATGACAGGCTCTCCGGCCTCCGAAAACTGATCGGATGGGTTATCCAGGAAGCGCTTCGTGCCATTATGTATCTCTTTACTGGATATTTGACCATCACCGGAATTCTGAGCGGTTCTGCCGACGTCGTTACACTGAAGGCCGCCAAAGCAGCGCTTTCAGGTGCAATTCCTGTTGTAGGCGGAATCGCTTCGGACGCAACGGAAACGGTATTGGCCGGAGCCGATGTCCTGAAAAACGCAATTGGAATCTTCGGCATGATGGCAGTCCTGGCAATCGGGATTGCTCCCTTTTTCAGAATTGGGATTTCCTATCTCTGCTTAAAACTGGTCACTGCCGTCAGTACGGCCGCTGCCTGCAAAGAGCACATTCAGCTGTTGGAAAATCTAACAGCGGCAATGGGTTATTTGCTTGCAATGGCGGGATGCAGCATTTTGATGACGCTGGTATCCTGTTCCTGTTTTATAAAGGTGGTGAGCGGATGACACTTGGTCTCAGGACCTATCTTCTCTCCGTCTGTGCTGCGGCACTTTTCTGTGCGACCGCCATGGCGCTTTTACCGAAAGGAAGCGTCAGGCGCGTGGCCGGATTCACCTGTGGTCTTTTACTGACTGTCGCGGCAATCGGTCCACTGACCAATTTGGGCGATTATTCCATATCAGAAGCACTGGCAGCGCTTCAAATGCAGGCTGAAGAGCAAAAAGCCGGCGTCACCATAAAAAACCGAGAGCTGGTCAGTCAGATCATAAAGGAAAAAACGCAGTCATATATATTGGACAAAGCAGCTGGCTTGGACATGTCGATTCAGGTGGAGGTGAGTATGGAAGAAGAAACCGGGCAGCCCTATCCAAAAAGCGTACAAATCACAGGAATGGTCTCAAACGCTCAAAAAGCGGCACTGCAGGATTATATAGAAGAGAATTTTGGCGTTCCGGCTGAAAGACAGGAGTGGATTTCCGGGTGAATCGGGAAAAGATGAAAAAGATTCAAAAGCAGGCGGGAGAAGCGATACGTAAGTATAAGTTTGCGCTGCTGATTCTTTTGCTTGGACTGATATTTCTGCTCTGGCCGCAAAAAAAGGCTGCGTCGGCTGAGTCACCCGCCGCCGAGGAAATAAAAGGCTCCTGTGATGTTTCCGAAGAGGAGACGCGTCTGACTCAGCTTCTCAGTCAGATCGACGGAGTCGGAGAGATCCGGGTCATGCTTACGGTGGACTGCAGCGAACAAAATGTCTACCAGAGCGATCAGACAACGACAAGCGGTCAGACTGGTTCCACCCAGGAAAACATCACCGTTATCACCGCTCAGAATGGAACTGAGAAAGAACCTGTTCTTGTAAAAAGGATCTATCCGCTTTACAGGGGAGCGGTCATTGTCTGTCAGGGTGCAGACCGTGCCGCCGTGCGTCTGGCGGTCATTCAGGCTGTGTCTGGTTTGACCGGCCTGGGCAGTGATAAAATCACAGTCGTGAAAATGAAAAATCAATAGGAGGAAAACGCTATGAAAACATGGAAACGGAACGCAGTGATTGCCACGGTTCTACTGCTGGTATGCGCAGGAATTTATCTGAATTGGTCCTACAACAAAAAGCAGGAGGCTGTCAGCCTGACCGATACGCTTAATGAAGAACAGGTCATGGGAGATTCTACCCTCGTTATGAGTGAGGCAGATTCAGAAAGCAGCGCCGCAGCTCAGACAGCAGCACAGGATACAGAGTCTGGTTCTTCTGCTGCGTCGGCTTCTGCCTCGTCCGATTACTTTGCTCAGATGCGGCTAAGCCGTCAGCAGTCCCGTGATGATGCAGTTGATCTTCTGGAGCAGACGATCGCCTATGACGATGGAAGTGAGGTCGGTGATTCCGCCGCAGAAACGTTGAATTCCATTGTCTCCAACGCGCTCTCCGAAGCGCAGATTGAAAGTCTCGTCATCGCGAAGGGCTATGAGGATTGTGTCGCGTACATCAGCGACGGAACCATCAGCGTGGCAGTCTCTTCGCCGGCAGACGGATTATCCGACGAGGATGTGGCCCTCATTTCTGACGCTGTTTCCGCACAGACCGGATACGCGCTGTCCCAGCTGCGCATCATTGAAGTGAAATCTTGAAAAACAGTTGAAATTCTCTCCTTTTGTGGTACAATAGGTTCATTATCGGATCGATTGTCCGCCTGCTGGAGGAGAAAAGATTATGGCTGAGAATAAAGAATATTTCACGCAAAACGTTCAGAATGGAACAATTCAGATCTCTGAGGATGTCGTTTCCACCATTGCAGCGATGGCCGTGATGGAAGTGGACGGCGTATGCGGTTTGAGTCCGAATTACAGCGCCGACATTACCGAGATGCTTGTCAAGAAGAGTCTCATGAAGGGGATTCGTCTCACGGCCGGCGAACAGGACAGCCTGACCGTCGACTGCAACATAATTGTAAAGTTCGGGCAGTCTGTTTTTGAACTGGCAAAGAATGTACAGGACAGTGTAAAATCCAGCTTGGAATCCATTACCGGCATCCGTGTTGCGCAGGTCAATGTCAATATCTGTGGGATTGCCCTTCCGAAAGAGGCAAAAAAATAACTGTTTTTGAAACCCTTTGTCGGACAAAGGGTTTCTTTTTGCCAAAATTTCCGTTATAATTACCTGCACAATCTTGTGCCCAAGGAGAGCAATATGACAAGAACTAACGCCAGAGAGCTCGTTGCGCAGCTGGTCTATGAAATGGAACTTACCGGTGTGTCGGCAGAAGAACTTCTGCAGGCCAGAATGGATAAGGAATACTACGAAACGCTCAAAGAGGAAGCGGATATTTATCAGGAACAGCCCGACAAACAGCTGTCCTATATTCAGGAAACGCTGAAGGGGATTGAGGCTCATCGGGATGAGCTGAATGACTATATCCGAAAATATGCCATCAACTGGGATTTGAACCGGATTTCCCGCGTTGCAAGAGCGATTATGCAGGTCGCTATGTATGAATGTCTTTATGTGAACGACGTACCCGTCAGCGCAGCGATCAATGAGGCAGTCGAGCTTACCAGGAAATACGAGGACGAGGATGTCGTATCCTTTGTCAATGGCATTCTCGGAGCCTTCGCACGCGAGGCGGAAGCGAAATGAGAACGCTCGCACTGGACACCAGCAATTACACGACTTCTGCCGCGGTCTTTGACGGAACAAACGGAAAAAACTGTTCCCGGCTTCTCGATGTAAAACCGGGAGAACTGGGGCTTCGCCAGAGCGAAGCCCTGTTTTCCCATGTCAAGCGTTTGCCGGAGATTATGGACGAGCTCCTTCAGGATCTTCCGGCTGATCACATCCGTGCTGTCGGAGCCAGTACCCGTCCTCGCGCTGTCGAAGGTTCCTATATGCCCTGCTTTTTAGCCGGAGAGTCTCAGGCCAGAAATCTTGCACGGGTGCTGGATGTTCCGTTTTTTGCGTTTTCCCATCAGCAGGGACATATTGCAGCGGCGCTCTGGTCATCGGGGCGCATGGATCTTATGCAGACGCCGCATTTAGCCTGGCACCTGTCCGGAGGAACAACCGAGCTGCTTCTCGTGGAACCGGAAATCCACAATGTCCGGGCGGTAAAAATCGGCGGCACAAGCGATATATCGGCAGGTCAGCTGATTGATCGTACAGGTCATCTGTTAAAGCTTGATTTTCCCTCCGGGAAATTGCTGGACCGTCTGTGCGGAGAATCTCATACGGCAGATTTCTTTCGAGTCAAGTCTGACGGCCTGACTTTTTCTTTTTCCGGGGTGCAGAATAAAGTGGAGCAGTATTTCGCAGCGGGACATTCACCCGAAGATACCGCGCGATACTGTCTGCATTCAGTTTGTGCAGCAGTTATCAAGACGACCGGACTGGCGCTGAAGCAATATCCCGGGTTTTGTGTTGTGTTTTCAGGTGGTGTCGCTTCCAACACACTTCTGCGGGAATCGTGTTCCGGCTTTGAGTCCGTCTTTGCGCCGCCTCAGTATTCAACCGATAATGCCATGGGCGCGGCCGTTCTGACATGGCTTCAGGGGGAATGATCTTGGAGCAGAAAATATACGAAGTTTCTCAGATCAACGAATATATCAAACAGATGCTGGATTCGGATGAAATGCTGGGCAGTATTTGTGTCAGGGGCGAACTCAGCAATTATAAAATCTACCCGTCGGGGCATCATTATTTTACAATGAAAGACGCGGAGGGCTCTCTGCGCTGCGTTATGTTCAAAAGCAGTGCCATTCGGCTGCGGTTTCGTCCGGAAAACGGCATGAAAGTCCTGGCCATGGGCCGTGTGACTGTGTTTCTCCGCGATGGAGCCTACCAGCTCTATTGTACCGAGCTCTCTCCCGATGGTGTTGGCGATCTCTACGTCGCCTTTGAACAGCTGAAAAGGAAACTATCGGAGGAGGGGCTTTTCGATCCGGCGCATAAAAAACCTCTTCCGGCCTTTCCTCATCGGATTGCCATTATTACATCCGGTGCCGGCGCAGCCGTCATGGATATGCTCCGGATTCTTGGAAAGCGTTATCCGCTAAGCAAAGTAATGATTCTGCCAGTCCGTGTCCAGGGCGCGGAAGCTCCGGCGGAAATTGCCGGAGCCATTCGCTATGCAAACCGCTGGAAAATTGCCGACGTTATCATAACCGGGCGTGGCGGCGGTTCCATGGAGGATCTCTGGGCTTTTAATGACGAACGCGTCGCGCGTGCAATTTTTGACTCTGAAATTCCTGTTGTTTCCGCGGTCGGACATGAACCGGATGTGACAATTTCCGACTTTGTTGCTGACCTGCGGGCAGCAACTCCGTCCAATGGCGCCGAGCTGGTGACACCGGACCAGAGCGATCTGCGGGCACAGCTTTTGCATGAGCAGGCGAGAATGGGAAGCGCCATGACAAGGATGCTGAAAAGTTCCCGACAGAATCTTTCTTCTCTAGCCTCCAAGCGCGTGCTTCAAAGTCCCGTCAATTATATACAGGACAAACGGCTGCAGCTCGATTTCAGTCATAAAAAGCTGCTGGCCGCTTCCCAGCAGCTTCTTGGAGCCAAGCGGCAGGGCTTTGTCCGCCTGACCGCTGCGCTGGACGCCATGAGCCCTCTGAAGGTGCTTGGCCGCGGATACAGCATTGTTTGTCTGCCTGGCGGCAAGGTTTTGCAGTCGGCTGCCGAAGTCAGCCCCGGAGAGAAAATCAGCGTTCGAATGCGCCAGGGAAGTCTGATCGCAGCAGTGGAGCAGATACAGGAGGAGAAAAGCGATGAGTGAAAAATCCCAGACCTTTGAGCAGTCCATCACCCGGTTGGACGCCATCGTCAAACAGATGGAACAGGGAAACGTTCCGCTCGAACAGGCGCTCTCTCTTTTCAAGGAGGGAACCGAGCTGGTACAAAAATGCAGCAAAATGCTGGATGAAGCAGAGCTGCAGGTCGTTAAACTGATGAAGAGCGCAGACGGAAGTCCCGCGGAAACGGAGTTTGTACGCGATGAGTGAAGATTACAAAGCAGCCATGCAGGCCTACCGCGCAGCGGTGGAAGAATACCTGAACACGCGTTTTCAGGATGAAACCCAGCCGCAGAAGCAGCTCTTTCATGCCATGCGTTACAGTCTGATGGCCGGAGGGAAACGGATTCGCCCGGTCCTGGTTCTGGAATTCTGCCGGATCTGCGGCGGTGACTGGCACAAAGCCGTTCCTTTCGCCGCTGCCATGGAGATGGTCCACACGTACAGTCTCATTCATGATGATCTGCCCTGTATGGACAATGACGACTACCGGCGCGGTCGGCTGACCAACCACAAGATCTTTGGAGAGGCTATGGCCGTTCTGGCGGGGGATGGTCTTCTGACGGCCGCGTTTGATACAGCCTCTCACGCGGAAGCCGCGCCGGAGACCGTGGTGCGCGTCATTCAGGTCATGTCGGAATCCGCCGGCGAAATGGGTATGGTCGGCGGCCAGGCGCTTGATATTGGTCAGGATGCAGAGATCCTGGCAGAAGACGATGTTTACACAACCCATCGTCTGAAAACCGGAGCTCTGATTTCAGCAGCATGCCGGATCGGAGCCATCGTCGGCGGAGCATCAGACGATCAGATTGAAGCGGCCAGAACCTATGCGGAAGCGCTGGGGTTGGCGTTTCAGATCCGGGACGACATGCTGGATGTTCTTGGCGATGCAGAGAAGATGGGCAAAGGCACCAACATGGATGTCAATAAAAATACATTCGTCAGTCTGTATGGCGTGGGGGAGTGCTCCAAGCTGATTGAAAAGGAGACTGAAAAAGCGGTGGCCGCACTGGAATGCTTTTCCGACCGGAGTTTTCTGGAGCAAATGGCGCGGGTTCTGGCACTCCGGGAATACTGAATATACAAAATGCCGCCCACTGGGCGGCATTTTTCAGGAAATCCCATATGAATATACACTTGTATATGCAAGAAAAATATGTTATGATAAAATATACAATGGCGCAGTATCCTAGTCAGTTTTACCGGTTTCGAGGAAGGGCCTAAAAATCCTTTAAAGGGCACATCTGTGAACCCCCTGGTGTCTGCTTCTTACGCCCAGTCTGGGGTGGGTGCTGGGGGAAGGCGCTTGCCGCCTGCGGCTGCAGGGCTGCTCTCAATGGCATGAGAGTTAAGAACCCTGCCGCTGTGGAGACCGGATATTGTGCAGGAGCGTACTCCCACTGTGGTTACAAGCGACTTTTGTACGATACCGGATATAAACCTGCATCGCGGTGCTATGCGGCTCTGCCGTGAACGCTGTGTGCAGCGTAGCCTGCCTTGCGTGGACAGGTCGGGAAGAGAGAGTTTAAGCGGCCGGCACCATGGCCTTGGCGCCAGGACGATATCTCCCTGAAAGACTGTTTGCAAAAGAGGATAAGAACCGGCTGGACCTGTGGTGGAAAGCACCTAGGCTGTCTTAAAACGAGCAGATATGGGATTGCGGTACGGACTAAGTGGCAATCGGGTAACGATTTTGGCAACAAATCGACTTGGACATGAAAGGGGAACCTCCCGAACGGCGACGTCGGGCTGTCCTTGGGGAAAACAAACCCGACCTAAGCCGTAAGATTAACTATATCTGCTGCCATTGCACCATTAAATTATGGGGGAGAAACGTGTCTCAGCCAAAGAAAAAGCATACCGGCAAAAAATCGAAGCCGGACTATAAATGGATCGTTATAATTTTCCTGACGACGGTTGCAATTTCCGCCGTCATGTCTTTTGTGGCCTCCAATCTGCTTTCCCTGGCAACACTGGGCGTTTCTTTCCTTATTCTGATCTGTATCATTCTGATCGGCATCCTGTTTGATGTGATCGGCGTAGCGGTGACAGCCGCAGATGAAACGCCGTTTCACGCCATGGCGTCCAGAAAAGTGCCGGAAGCCATGGAGGCGCTGCATCTCATTCGCAACGCCAACCGAGTCTCGTCTTTCTGCAACGACGTGATCGGCGACATCTGCGGCGTTATTTCCGGCTCTGCCTCCGCGGTGATTGCAGCGCGTGTCATCACGCGTCATGCGACCGGTGCGGAGCTTCTTGTGAATCTTCTCATGTCCGCCCTGGTGGCGGGGATGACGGTCGGCGGCAAAGCCTTTGGAAAAACATTCGCCATGCAGAAGAGCACGGAAATTGTGCAGGCAACTGCCAAAGTGCTCCATTTCTTTGGGCAGATACCGGATAAGTTCAGACGGAAAAAATGATTCCGTCTGTGAGGTTATAATATGATTCTGGAAACCATCAGGTCCAGGGACGACCTTTTACATCTCACAAAAGAGCAGGATCAACAGCTCTGCGGGGAGATTCGGGAATTTCTGGTCAGCCACGTGGCTCAGACCGGGGGACATCTGGCCTCCAATCTTGGCATTGTGGAAACGACGCTCGCCATACAGAAAGTATTCGATACCAGCCGTGACCGGCTTGTTTTTGATGTCGGACATCAGTCCTATGTCCATAAAATTCTGACAGGGCGCATGGATCAGTTCAGCACGCTCCGCGCCTTCGGCGGCATTTCCGGCTTTCCCAAGCCAAATGAAAGCGTTCACGACGCATTCATTGCGGGCCATGCTTCCAATGCAGTCTCTGTTGCTTTGGGCATGGCGAGGGCCCGAACGCTTCAGCATGAAGACTATCATGTTCTTGCACTGCTGGGGGACGGTGCACTGACCGGCGGTCTGGCTTACGAGGGGCTGAACAACGCGGGAGCCAGCAGGGAGCCTTTAATCGTTATCCTCAACGACAACGGGATGTCCATCACCCCGAATGTCGGCGCGATCTCCCGCTATCTTGCACGCGTGCGCCTGCGCCCGGGTTATTTTGGTCTCAAGCTCTGGTATCGCAGTCTGACCGCCCGCATTCCCGGGGGAAAAAAGCTATATCGTTTTACCCACAGAGTAAAAGCACGGATGCACCGGCGCCTGATCGGCACCACTTTTTTCGAGCAGATGGGGTTTACCTATCTTGGGCCGGTCGACGGCCACAACACCGAGCGAATTGCATATCTGCTCAAAGTGGCCGCCGCGCTGCGGGAACCGGTTGTGCTGCACCTGATCACACAAAAGGGCAAAGGCTATGAGCCCGCCGAAGATGTTCCCGAGTACTATCACGGCGTCGGCCGCTTCAATCCGGAAAATGGACGGCCGCTTGCGGAAAGCAAGCCCTCCTTCTCCGGTATTTTTGGGGAGAAACTCCTGGAATTTGCAAAAGAAGACACAAGAATATGCGCTGTGACGGCTGCCATGCAGTACGGAACGGGTCTGGGCCATTTTGCTCACGCTCTTCCTCAGCGCTTTTTTGATGTGGGAATTGCCGAAGGCCACGCGGTCGCCATGTCGGCCGGGCTGGCAAAGCAGGGAATGCTGCCCGTTGCCGCTATCTATTCAACCTTCCTGCAGCGCGCATTTGACATGCTTATCCATGATGTGGCGCTTCAGCAGCTTCACGTCGTGCTGGCCGTCGACCACGCCGGATTGGTCGGAGAAGATGGAGAGACTCACCAGGGCATGTTTGACGTCGGCTATCTGCGCCAGGTGCCCGGGATGGTCATTTACAGCCCTGCCAGTCACGCTGAACTGGAGCAGATGCTTCATGCGGCGCTCTACGACTGTACCGGTCCTGTCGCCATTCGTTATCCGCGCGGAAGCGAAGGTGCATACCGCGGTATTTTGGAAGGCTCCGTACTGAAAGAGGGAACAGACTGCACTGTCCTTACATACGGGACCATGGTGAATTCCGTTCTGGCGCTCGATCAAGCATGCAGCGAGGCAGGGATCTCCCTTGAAATCTTAAAACCCGGCATCATTGCACCCCTGGATTACGCTCCGATCCTGGCCTCCGTACAAAAAACAAAGCGGCTGCTGGTTGTGGAAGAATGCTCCAACCACGGCTGTCTCGCAGATGAAGTCTTTGCCCACCTGGCCTGCAGCGGGATCCCGGTAACGGGCAGAAAGCGAAATCTGGGCAATCATTTTATTCCGCATGGCTCGGTTCCGGAACTCTATCACCTGGTCGGCCTGGATGCCGACTCTCTATTTCCGCTCGTTCAGGAGGTTATCCGCAGTGAAAAATAAAGAACGCCTGGATATCCTTCTGGTGGAAAAGCAGCTTGTCGAGAGCAGAAGCAAGGCACAGGCCATTATTCTGTCCGGCGAAGTCTATGTCAACGATCAAAAAGCCGATAAAGCCGGCATGGAAATCGAGCCGGATGCGAAAATTGAAATCAGAGGCAACACCTGTCCCTATGTCAGCCGAGGCGGATGGAAGCTGGAAAAGGCTCTTGCCGATTTTTGCATTGATCCCACCGGGTACGTTTGCAGCGATTCCGGCGCATCCACCGGCGGATTCACCGACTGTCTTCTTCAGAAGGGTGCAGCAAAAGTTTTCGCCATCGACGTTGGATACGGTCAGCTGGCCTGGAAGATCCGGAGTGACCCGCGCGTTGTGACCATGGAGCGGACCAATATCCGCTTTGTCACGCCAGAGCAGCTCGGTGAGCCGTTGGATCTGTCCGTTGTAGATGTCTCCTTTATCTCCTTAAAGCTGGTGCTGCCGGTCATCCAGACGCTTCTCAAGCCAAACGGGCAGATCATCTGCCTGATCAAGCCGCAGTTTGAAGCCGGCAAAGACAAAGTTGGGAAGAAAGGGGTCGTCCGTGACCCGTCCGTTCATGAGGAAGTGCTGAATCGCTTTCTTCAGCTGGCCGCCGAACTCCATCTCACCGTGCGTAATCTCACGTTTTCACCGGTCAAGGGACCGGAGGGAAACATTGAATTTCTCGGTCATCTTTCCATGCAGCCCGATCATGCGGTTCAGCCCTCTGTGCCGGAGCTCGTGGCGCAGGCGCATGAATCGCTGAAAGGATAAGCTATGAAAATTGTTGTGACACCAAACCCCTACCGGGACAAACAATTTCAATACGCAAAAGAAGCCAAGCGGATTCTGGAGGAGTGCGGCGCAGTTGTCCGTCTCTGCCTGCCGTTTGACGTTGACAAGGACTTTACGCTTCCGGATGACATTACGTTCTATGACATGAAAGCGGAGATCCGCGACGCGGACATCCTGATCTGTTTTGGCGGCGACGGGACCATTCTGCACGCTTCGAAGATCGCCACCGCCCGTCAGATTCCAGTTCTAGGCGTCAACATCGGTACGATGGGGTTCATTGCGGAGCTGGAAGCGGGCGAGATGGAACTCCTGCGAAAAATTCCGGCAGGGGAATACACCATTGAGCCGCGGAGCATGATCGATGTCACTGTAACAAACGGCGATCAGACGCTTTTGAAGGACACGGCGCTTAACGACGTGGTCGTGACCAAAGGTGCGATCGCGCGTGTCATTCAGATTTCTCTTTTCTGTGACGGGGCTGAGGCCGCCAATTTTTCCGGCGACGGTGTCATCATCTGCACGCCGACTGGTTCGACAGCTTATTCCATGTCGGCCGGCGGTCCAATCGTGGAACCTTCAGCCAAGAATCTCCTGATAACCCCCATCTGCGCCCATGCCATGCTGGCTAAGAGCATCGTGCTTGGGCCCAAGCGTGTGATTTCCTTAAAAGTCGGAAAAATTGGGCGGCACAACGCATTTCTTTCTGTTGACGGCGGACGCGCCTTCCGTTTAAGCCCGGGAGATGTCATCACCGTTAAAAGCTCTGATAAGATTACAAGACTTATTCGCTTAAAAAACACCAGTTTTTTTGAGATCCTCAACAATAAATTCATCGACAGGCAGAGGTACTGATATGAAATCCAAAAGACAGGAGAAAATTCTCGAGCTCATTACCGACCACGATGTTGAGACGCAGGAACAGCTCCTGGATGAGCTGAAAGCCTGCGGGTTTCAGACAACCCAGGCAACGATATCCCGTGACATCAAACAGCTTCGCATCATCAAGGAACTTGGGGCCTACGGGACCTATCGCTACAATACAACGACAAAACCGGCTGAGCACACCTTCTCGGCCAAGCTGAACATTATCTTCCGCCAGTGTGTTACGAGCGTGGATTATGCGCAAAATATCATGGTCATTAAAACGATGCCCGGGCTTGCCCCGGCTGCCTGTTCCGCGCTGGACGGTATGAATCTCCATGAAATTCTCGGTACCATTGCAGGTGACGACACGGGTTTCCTCGTCATGCGGGACACCGCTTCGGCGGCGGAACTCTGCGCTGAAATTAAAGAACAGATTGCACACTGACCTCCGGGAGGTGTATTTCCATGCTGAGCGTGCTGCATATTGAGAATATAGCCGTAATTGAACAGGCCGATATCTCATTTAACAGCGGCTTCAACGTTCTTACCGGTGAAACCGGCGCAGGCAAATCCATCGTGATCGACGCGATCTCCGCTATTCTGGGAGAGCGAACCTACCGTGATGTCATCCGCACCGGCAGCGACAAAGCCTGCGTCAGCGCTGTATTCCGTTCTGTGCCTCCGCTTTCCTGGTTTTCGGAAAATCAGATCGACTATGACGAACAGGAATTGCTGATCCAGCGCGAGATCTATCCGGACGGGAGAAATATCTGCCGTGTCAATGGACGGCCGGTGACGGTGGCAATCCTAAAAAGACTCGGAATACAGCTCATCAACATTCACGGACAGCATGACTCCCAGCAGCTCTTCGACGAGGCAAATCATCTTTGGTATCTTGATCTGTTTGCGCACGACGAAAAGGAGCTCTCAGATTACCGGGAAAAATATGAAGCAGTACTCGCCGTTCGTCAGGAAATTGCACGGCTTACCATGGATGAAAGCGAAAAGCTTCGCCGGGTTGAGACACTTCGCTACCAGACTGAGGAAATTGAGCAGGCTGCACTCCAGCCAGGGGAAGATGCGGAACTGGAAAGCCGGCGCAGAGTGCTTCAAAATGCAGAAAAGCTGCAGGATGCCATGGAAGGCGCCGTGCAGGCTCTGTATGGCGATGAACAGACGGATGGTGCCGCGGCGCTTCTGTCCGCAGCGGAACGCGAGCTGTCCCGTGTGGCCAGACTGGATGACTCCATTTCATCTGTCAGTCAAAAAGTCAGTGATTTGGTCTATGCGGTTCAGGACGCAGCGGAAGAACTGCGCACACTGCGGGATGGCCTGACCGATGCCGGGGGAGAACTGGAGCATATTGAGGACCGCCTGGATACGATTCACAAGCTCAAGCGAAAATATGGAAATTCCGTGGAAGAGATTCTCTCCTTTTTGGAAAAATCCAAAAAGGAACTGGATGAAATAGAATTTGCCGATGACCGGATTGCGAAGCTCAAATCCCAACTCTCCGATTTGGAGGCACAGGCGGAAAAATCAGGACTCCAGTTGCGGGCGATTCGAAAAAAAGCGGCCGTTGGAATGGAGCACCGGATTCAGGGAGAGCTGGAGCAGCTCGATATGCCGAAAATTCAATTTGTTTGCTCTTTTGAAGAGCAGCCTTTCGGGCCGGCCGGTATGGATACACTGCGGTTTCTGATGTCGGCAAACGTCGGCGAGGCGCTCAAACCGCTCAGCAAGGTAGCGTCCGGCGGTGAACTGGCCAGGATCATGCTGGCCATGAAAAATGTGCTGGCCGAACAAGATTCCGTCCCAACCCTGATCTTTGACGAAGTGGATGCAGGTGTCAGCGGACACGCGGCTCAAAAAGTTGCGGAAAAGCTATCTGATGTCTCCAGAGGAAAACAGGTGCTTTGTGTTACACATCTGCCGCAGATTGCCGCCATGGCCGACACTCATTTTATTGTTGAGAAAAGCGTGCGCGGCGAGCGCACCTTCACAAACGTACTGTGTCTGGATCGGGCGGAGCGTCGAAAAGAACTGGCCCGTATTACCGGCGGTGCGGTTATCACGCAGACCATGCTGGCCAGTGCAGAAGAGCTGCTGTGCGGCGCCGATGCTTATAAAAAAGCCCGCAGTTGACAAATTTAAGGTCTTTCGTTATAATTTACAAAGAATATGATACAGCTTTGATGGGAAGAAGTATCCGCATCTCTGTTCCAAGAGAACTCCCGGCCGGTGAAAGGGAGTGAATGGAATGCGGTGAATACATCCCGGAGCTGCCCTCTGAACGGCGACGCCCATTAGGAGTGTGTCGGGTCTGCCCGTTACAGCAGGCGAGTGTGTCAGCACTCCGTAAGGCTGTCTGTGCGAGCAGATGGCGAACCAGAGGTGGTACCGCGTATATTCGCCCTCTGCTCAAACGAGCAGAGGGCATTTTTCACGTAGTCAACGACAAACGTCAGAAGGAGAAGCATTATGGGAATTTATGAAGAACTGCAGGCGCGCGGTCTGATCGCGCAGGTCACCAACGAGGACGAGATTCGGGAAATGGTCAACAATGGCAAAGCGACCTTCTACATTGGTTTCGATCCGACAGCTGATTCTCTGCACGTCGGGCACTTTATGGCGCTCTGCCTCATGAAGCGGCTGCAGATGGCCGGCAACCGTCCGGTTGTTCTAGTCGGAGGCGGCACCGGCATGATCGGTGACCCGTCCGGCCGCAGCGACATGCGCCAGATGATGACAGTGGAGACCATCCAGCACAACTGTGACTGCTTTAAAAAGCAGATGGAACGGTTTATCGACTTTGGGCCGGGCAAGGCCATCATGGTCAACAATGCCGACTGGCTGCTGAAGCTCAACTATGTAGAGCTGCTTCGGGATGTTGGTGCTTGTTTCTCCGTCAACAACATGCTCCGGGCAGAATGCTACAAGCAGCGCATGGAGCGCGGGCTCAGTTTCCTGGAGTTCAACTACATGATCATGCAGTCGTACGACTTCTACTATCTGTTCCAGCACTATGGCTGCAACATGCAGTTCGGCGGCGACGACCAGTGGTCGAACATGCTGGGCGGTACGGAACTGATCCGCAGAAAACTCGGTAAGGACGCGCATGCCATGACCATTACGCTGCTCATGAACAGCGAAGGCAAAAAGATGGGCAAGACAGCCAGCGGCGCAGTCTGGCTCGATCCGGAAAAGACCACTCCGTACGAGTTCTATCAGTACTGGCGCAACGTCGGTGACGCAGACGTTCTAAAGTGCATCCGCATGCTGACATTCCTGCCTCTTGAACAAATCGACGAAATGGATCACTGGGAGGGAAGTCAGCTCAACCGCGCCAAGGAAATCCTCGCCTACGAGCTGACTGCGCTTGTCCACGGTGAGGAAGCGGCAAAAAAGGCTGAAGCGGCAGCAAAAGCGCTCTTTGCAGGCGGCAGTGATGATGAACACATGCCGACAACAGAACTGACAGATGCCCAGTTGACAGATGGAAAAATTAACATTATCGATTTAATGATCGCCTGCGAACTGATTGGGTCCCGCGGCGAAGGCCGGCGGCTCATCCAGCAGGGTGGTGTTGTGGTAGATGATGTCAAGGTCGATTCCATTGACACATTCTTCCACGCTGAAGAGCTGAAAAAGGGCCTGAAGCTTCGCAAGGGAAAGAAGATCTTCCACCGGGCAATCCTTAAATAATGTCATCGGATGTGAAAGCTCACACGTGATCCAACCGTGCAGATTAAAACGCAGACTGTACACCGCTTTTCTGCTGTGTGCAGTCTGCGTTTTCTGATCCTTACAGGGCGAATGTACAGCCTTTCCCGGACCTTCCGCTACTCTATTTTTTTATCGACCCGGCAAAGTACTCCCTGGCAAATCCCATTTTCTGAACGCACTCCAGCGTGCCGATATAGTCTCCGTTTTTATCTCTGACTGCCATATAACGTACAAAAACAGGTTCTCCGTGCTTATTCATCCATACGTCGACACTGTCTTTTGCTCCGGTTCTCAGGTAATGGATAATCTGTCTGGCCATGGCCGCATACTTGGGCGGATGGCAGGAAAACACCTCTCTGTCCACCGCATCATCCGGTCTTTTAAACAGCTTTTTTTCTTTGCCGGAGTTAAAAAAGCGGTTCAAGTCCTGATTGTCAATGAACGAAAGTTCCATCGGGATTGTATTCAAAACCGCCTCAATCTGAACCGGTGTCATGTGGCCGCTGTTTAGCGGGATGAAACGACCTTCTTCCGTGGTCAGTTTCATCTCCTTCGAACACCGTTCTTGGGACTCTCCGCGTCTTTTTTCCGCAGCATCCCAGATCGGACGTTCATCGGAAAGTATTCTATCATAGGCGGACAGTTCATAATAAATGTGCATCCAGTCTGTTTCTGAAAAATTCTGCGTGCAGAGCGGGAAAAGGATGTTGTTTTCTTTGTAAATCATCTCCTCAGCACGGGTGAGGAGCCTGTCGAGCCTCTCCGTGAAGTTCGGCAGTGTGTTATTGACATCTGCCAGGACTTTCAATTCGTCTCTGATCTCATCATCGACACCCCACATCACGTCAGCAGGGCCTGAAACATGATATTTGCTTTTTAAAAGAGGGTAGAGCAGATCGCCTTTTTCCGAATAATGCACTGTCAGCGCATGAAAGCCATGCAGCTTTGCCGGAATGATATTCTGTCCAGCCCCATCCGCCTCAAGTTCCCGGATCTCGGCAATCCAGCCGGAGATGACGTTATTTTCGGCAATGAACACGTTGATCGGGTGTCCCGCAGGCTGTAAGTTTGCTGATTTACCCGCTACCTCGCCTGTACGCTCGGCAGACGCCTGAACAGCGCTTTCCGCGTTGGCAATCTGTTCCTCCCGTGTCGAACCATGGAAAAGTGCGGAATGTACATCGCACAGCCTTTGCACCTCAGCGGCCGGCGTGCCGCTTAAAATCAGCTCCTGTTCCGCATTTGCAATTTCAGCAGCATCTACGCTCTGGAAATGCGCGACAAAATCCTTTCTCACCGCCTCCAGATCGTCCCCGCGGCTCAGTCTGCCAACATATTCTTTGAGGCGCGCCGTTCTGTCCTCCCTGTTTTCTGCGGCGCTTTCATCCTTATCCTCATCTTTGCTGCCGAATTCTGCATTCTTGATTTCAAAGCCGCCAGCCTGAAGCTCCGAGACCACCTTTGAGAGGTCAAGGCTTCTCATGGCTGCACCCCGGGGGATCGTCATCAGCTTGCCCACCGTATTCAGGATTCCCGGTTTCATAATGTCATGAAAGCCCAGCCGATCCAGAATATCCTTTGTTTCTGGATATTCCGAGCAAATCTCATATACTGTTTTTTCCAAATCAATTGTTCTGTTCATATGGATGCCTCTTTTTTTCGTTGCAGAGCCTTTTGTCTTTCTATTCTTCCGGTTCTTTGTTTTTCACCTGTTCTCTGATCCATTCTCGCAAAACAGATGCATTGTTGAACACCTCATCCCTAGCTGCATAGAGCAGGGTCACATTGCACGACAAAAGTTCCCTCTCGCAGGATCGTGCAAACTCCATCGCCTCCGGATTGTCATTCAGCTCTCTCCGGTATGCTTTTCGGAATTCTTCAAATCGCTCTGGCTGATGTGCAAAGCTCTTTCTCAGTTCCGCAGAAGGCGCGATTGTTTTAGTCCATTCATCAATACCCGCCGCTTCTTTTCTGACCCCGCGCGGCCAGAGACGGTCCACAAGCACACGGTATCCGTCGTCCGGATCCGAAGCCGCATAAATGCGTTTTATCTGCACTGCATGCATTTCGCTCACTCCCTTTTGAGGGGAAATACTACGGTCAGCATCATTTTGAAGTTTTCTTTTGCAAACACGGCATGTGGGATGTTTGCAGGCATGACAATGCTCTCTCCGGCTTGGCAGACGTGTTTTACTCCGCCGACGGTGAATTCACCGCAGCCATCAAGGACCAGCACCATGGCATCTCCCTCTGAGAAGTGCGTGCTGATTTCCTCCCCTTTGGAAAAGGCAAACAGCGTAACACTGACAGCGTCATTTTGAACCAACGTCTTGCTTACAATCTGCCCCGGTGCTGTGGCGACCTCATCCGCAAGCTTCAATACGTGTTCCTGTTCAATATTTTTCAGATATGCCATATCAAAGATCTCCTTTCGGTATACACTTTCTTAGGTTCCTTGACCTTGTATACTGACAATAATATATTTTTTACAGTATGTATGTAGTTTTTACAACGAAAATATAGAATCATGTGATTTATCATTTTTCAGTCTTTGCTTTCTCACCGGGCAGAACATAAAAGAGAAACGGCATGACCGAAAGGTCATGCCGTTTACCGCAAACAAAAAGTCATCCTCGAATGGCCGCTCTTTTATTGATGAAGCCGGGATCTTTTATCCTACTTTTCATCCTCGCAATAATGTGCGCGTTCGCCGCCTATGTACTTAGGCCGCGTGCGGGCGCAGAGGATATTCGCCATGCCGATCTGTTTGATTGACAGCCGCACCGGTACGGCCACATCACGCAGATGCATGCCGATCAGTGTCCCGCCAATGTCGATGCCGGCCTTGGCACGAATGTGTTCGACCGCAACCGGATTCTGAAAGTTTTCCCAGGCAGTCGTGGCGAAGGAACCCCCTGCGTGGGGCCAAGGTTTGACGTTTACCGGATCATAGCCGAACTTTTCGGCTGCTTCTGCCTCAAGGATCAGTGCACGGTTCAGGTGTTCGCAGCACTGTGCGGCAAGATAAATACCTTGCTCCTGCAGAATCGGATATATTCCTGCGAAAGCAGCCTGTGCAGCCTCAAGGCTGGAGCCTTTTCCAATCCGCTGACCAACCATCTCGCTGGATGAGCAGCCAACCACGAAAAGATCGCCTGACTTCAGCTTAGCCGTATCCAGAAGTTCTGTAACCGCTTTTCTGGCTTGTTCCGTAATTTCTTCATACATGATGAGCGACTCCTTTCAAAATGCACAGACCGATTTTCTCACAGCCGGGATATGATACAGCGACTGATAAATAACCGCACTCAACGCCAAACCGACAGCTCCCTGGAGCGCATTTCCCGCTATACCGGCCGCGGCCGCAAGTCCATACCCCAGAATCGCCGACTCATAGCCGAAATACCCTATGGCCATCCATAACTCCGCTGCAGCACCGCTGATCAGCACCCCTGCCGTAATCCCAATTCTATCCCGAAGCACTTTCAATCCAAAAGCAGCCATCACTGCCATGAGCCCCTTTATCAGCAGCGTTCCGGGTGCATAGGCTGCATAGCCCAGCAAAAGATCCGCCAGCAGGGAACCGATGCCTGCTGCTGCCGCACCGTACCAGGGCCCGAGCAGAAATGCGCCGAGCAGGACCATGCTGTCTCCAAGATTCAAATAGCCATTTGTTCCAGGCGTAGGGATGTGGATTATATTTGTGGCCACATAGATGAGTGCGGCAAAAAGCGCAGACAAGGTGAGCTTCTGCAGTTTGTTGTGTCTCATGCTCATCCCTCCTCTTTTCTTACAGCATACTGTTTTTCTGGCCATATTCAATTGCCAGATTTCTTCTTATCGATATGGCCAGATTTCCGGACAGCTTCAGCAGCATTGGCAGTCATTTTTATAAGAGGTCGAGAGGCAGTCAATAAAACGCCGCCAGCATTCGCTGACGGCGTTTTGTTCCTTAATTCAGAAGCGTTTTCAGATGTGCCGTATGTTCCTCCGTCAGCGGCGTCAGCGGAGGACGGGGTTCACCGGCATCCAGGCCAATGAGTTCCATCGCCCTTTTTACCGGGATCGGGTTGACCTCGCTAAACAAGGCATCAATAAGCGGCGTCATTGCCACCTGTCTCTTCCCGGCGAACAGATAATCACCGTTCAAACAGGCACAGATCATTTCGGCTGTCTCTTTTGGCCGAATGTTTGACAAAACAGAAATTAACCCCCGGGCTCCGATCGACATCATCGGAACAGCGATGTCGTCATTTCCTGACCAGACATGAAGCGAATCCCCGCAGGCGCTGAGAATCCGCGCTGCTTTGGCGAGACTGCCGCTGGCTTCCTTGATGCCGTTGATGTTTGGATGCTCACTCAGGATGCGGCAGGTCTCCACCGATACATCGAGTCCGGTCCTTCCGGGTACATTATAGACGATGACCGGAGCACTGACACGGTCGGCTATCATCGTATAGTGCTGCACCAATCCGGCCTGCGTACACTTATTGTAGTAAGGCGTCACAATCAGGAGCGCTGCAGCTCCGACGGACGCGGCAATACGACTCATTTCAAGACAATGAGCCGTATTGTTGCTTCCCGTACCGGCAATGATTTTGCATCGGCCGGCAGCGTATCGAATGGAATGAGCAATGGTTTCCAGCTGTTCCTGCATGCTCATCGTTGCGGACTCCCCGGTAGTGCCGCAGATGACGATGGTCTGGATGCCGTTTTCGATCTGAAAATCCAGTAATCTTTCCAGGGTCTGATAATCGACTGTACCATTTTTGAAGGGCGTTACCAGAGCGGTTGCCGCTCCTTCAAAGACGGCTTTTTTCATCCGATCCACTCCTTATTCAAGAATTACCTTCTGGTGATATATCCTTCCGCGCAGAGCAATTCGGCCAGCAAAACCGCACCGCCGGCAGCACCGCGCAAGGTATTATGAGACAGACAGACAAATTTATAATCATACTGGGTGTCCTCGCGCAGACGTCCGATGGATACCGCCATACCGTTTTCGAGCATCCGGTCCAGTTTCGTCTGCGGACGGTCGGCCTCTTCAAAATAATGCAGGAACTGTTTTGGCGCGGAAGGCAGGTTGAGTTCCTGCGCACGGCCGGAATAATTTCTCCAACATTCCTTGATCTGTTCAATGGAGGGTTTTTCATTCTTGAATTTCATAAAACAGGCCGCCATATGGCCATCCGAGCAGGGTACGCGCAGGCATTGGGCTGTGATGGACGGTTCTTTTGCAGGCACGATTTCATCGCCGACAATCTTGCCCCAAAGCTTCATGGGCTCCTGTTCGGATTTCTCTTCCTCTCCGCCGATATAGGGGATTACATTGTCAATCATCTCAGGCCAGGTTTCAAATGTCTTGCCTGCGCCGGAAATAGCCTGATAGGTACAGACAAGCGCGCGATCGAGTCCAAATTTCATGAGCGGATGCAGCGCGGGGACATAGCTCTGCAAACTGCAATTTGACTTGACTGCAATAAATCCGCGCTTTGTACCGAGACGCTTCCTCTGGGAATCAATGATCCGGATATGTTCCGGATTGATCTCCGGAACGACCATAGGGACGTCTTTTGTCATGCGATGCGCCGAGTTGTTTGACACCACCGGGCATTCCAGACGGGCATACCGTTCTTCCAGCACCTTGATCTCGTCTTTCTTCATGTTGACGGCGCAAAACACAAAGTCAACCATCCGGGCAATCTTCTCCGCGTCGTTTTCCGCATCCATGACAATCATATCGGCAGCTTTCTCCGGGACGGGATCCGTCATGTGCCACTTATCTCCAAGGGCTTCACGATAGGTCTTTCCGGCGCTGTGAGAGCTGGCGGCCAAAACGACGGTTTCGAACCAGGGGTGATTTGCAGTCAGCAGGACGAATCTCTGTCCGACCATTCCGGTTGCTCCGATAATGCCAACTTTGTACTTTTCCATGTTGTTCGCTCCATTCTGTTTTTGATATTTGCCACCGTCCGTCAAAGACTTGCCCCGTGCAGCCGATGGAAAGTTCCGGTTGAATGTATTCTCCAAATGGTTTATAATAAATCAGCTTTGGAGGAAAGTGTACGCTGTACGCGGTCATATGTCCGCAGAAGTGATTGGCTTCATCATAACATATGCGGCGGAAGCTGTCAATGTGAATCTATTCATAAAATTTATCGCAAAAAGGGGAAATACTTGTTGAAAACCCATGACTTTTACTATGATCTGCCGGAAGAGCTGATCGCGCAGACGCCGCTGGAGCACCGTGATGCCTCAAGGCTCATGACGATGAACCGGAAAACCGGTGAGGTCGCCCATCATCATTTTTATGAGATTGTCGATTTTCTCAATCCCGGCGACTGTCTTGTGCTAAACAACTCCCGTGTGCTTCCCGCGCGGCTTCTGGGTCATCGCGTACCGTCCGGCGGCGCGGTGGAGGTGTTGCTGCTCAAGGACAAAGGCGACGGTGTCTGGGAGTGCCTCACAAAGCCGGGACGAAAAACACATACCGGCACTGAGCTCTCGTTTGGTGAGGGAGAACTGACAGCTGCGGTCGTCGGGGAACGTGAGGACGGCAATAAGCTTGTTCAATTCCATTACGAAGGCATCTTTCTGGAGGTTTTGGAACGATTGGGAAAAATGCCTCTTCCGCCGTATATCAAACAAGAGTTGGAGGATGGAGAGCGTTATCAGACCGTCTATTCCAAAATAAACGGCTCTGCCGCCGCGCCGACGGCTGGACTGCATTTTACAACCGAACTCCTGGATAAAATTCAGGCCAAGGGGGTTTCCCTTGCCTATGTCACGCTGCATGTCGGTCTTGGCACGTTCCGGCCCGTTAAAGCTGAAGAGGTAGCCGAACACCATATGCATTCAGAGTTCTGTATGATGTCTCAGGAAACTGCCGACACCATCAATCAGGCGCGGGATCATGGCGGCCGGATCATCTGTGTCGGCACGACGTCGTGCCGCACCCTGGAATCCCTGGCTGACGAAACAGGACATTTCAGAGAAAGCTCTGCATGGACAGAAATTTTCATCTATCCCGGCTATCGCTTTAAGGCGATGGATGCACTGATAACCAATTTTCATCTGCCGGAAAGCACGCTTGTCATGCTGGTGTCCGCATTTGCCGGTCGGGAACATATTCTGAACGCCTATCGGATTGCCGTTCAGGAACGCTATCGCTTTTTCAGCTTCGGAGATGCGATGTTCCTGTATTGATCTTCTGTTTTTAATTTACCTGAAATCTGTCTGAGGGGCTGCTGCAAAAGGTCATTTTGCAGCAGCCCCTTTTTTCTTTTTCTGTGCGGAATCTGTGGTATTGAAAATTTATTATATTTGTCTATAATAGATTATATGTTCATTGAAGTTGTATTCGTCATCCAAAAAACTTGAAGAGGTGATTGCATGGAAACAAGGAAACCGTGGGCTTTGGTGAGAAATAGTGGGAGAACACCCAAGCTACCGCATGGCTATTATCTGAGCGACTATGATACCATGGACATTCGCGTCGATGAACCCGCCGCTTCAGCAATCCGGGAAATTTTCAAACTGTACATCAAAGGATGGGGCTATAAAAAAATAGCGGAATACATGAATGAGACATATGCTTCCGCACCAAAAGCCCGGAAAAATGGCTGTCAGAACACACCGCCTGCCGAAAAAGTCAATTGGAGCATATCTTCTGTGGAACGCATTTTGAAGATGGATTTTTACCTGGGGACCTACCGGCAGGAAAAAATCGGGGAACAGGGGACCGGAGACCAGTCGCCGCAGGTCATCGTCAACCATCATGACCCGATTGTTGACTACCGAACCTATATTCTTGCAAAATCTCTTCTGCAAAAACGGGCTGAGTTTCACTATCGCGGACAAAAGAAATACGATCATCTGTATTCCGGATTTCTTTACTGCGGCGATTGCGGCTCTCCCATGTTTGCCGTTTCCCGCCGCGATCTTGCTCCGGCCTATACCTGCGGTACCTATCACCGCTGCGGAACAAGGGGCTGCTCTGCACACCACATACGAACCGACCGCATCAATTGTCTGCTGATGAGTTACCTGCAGGAGACCTGGCGTGCCTCTCAGGCGGGCATTGAGCAAACGCAAGCATTCCTGTCCACTGCAAAAGAACGTGTCGCTGACGCCGACAGGGCGATTCAGGATCTTCTCCGCGCACGCAGCACCGCAAAACGGGAACTGAAATTACTGATGCTGCAGAATATTCGAAACGAAAATCCGGATGGTTCGGCAGAGAGCGCTGTTATTTCTGAAACAATTGATCTGCTTGCCCAGTCTGCCGCCGATAATATCGTACTCCTGTCAAAAAAGCTGGGGGAGCAGTACACGCAGCGCAATGCCTGGATCCGCTGCAGCCGGGCTGCACAAACCGCCATGGACGTATTCCAGGAAACAATGAAAAAACAGATTCCATCCAAGGATGAGCTGGAGCTTCTGCTGGATCGGATTGTCGTATCAGAAGATCGCGTTGAATTTCTCCTGAAGCCGGATGTCTCCGCCTTTTTAAACGGCATCATCGGGCCAAAGACAACGCTTCAGGAACTGAACATGGCAGCAAAAGAAAAAGCTGCTGCGCTTTATGCATAGAACGCTGGCTTGACATTTCCATAATCCGGCTTTAAAATGCAACAAGATGACAAAAATGCGGAAAAGTCCGCAATCAGCCGGAGGAAAAAACATGACACTCAGGGAATCAGACCGCGCTTATTTGCTTTCATTTCTAAAAGATTGTCTTTCCATTCCCAGCGTTACAGGGGACACCGCGAACGGCATGGAGAGAATCCGTCAGGAGTTTGAATCCATGGGGCTCTGCGTTCACAGGACAAGGAAGGGCGCGCTCTATGTGACCATACCCGGAAAAAACGACGAAGATCAGGTTCTCATCAACGCGCACATGGACACCTTGGGCGCAATCGTCAAAGAGATCAAATCCAACGGTCGTCTCCATGTTGCCAATATCGGCGGATACAGCTGGATCACGTATGAAGGAGAGAATCTTACCCTGCATACGCGGAGTGGGAAAACCTACTCCGGAACCATGCTGTACGAAAAACCCTCTGTGCATAATTTCCCCGAGGATGCCAGAGAAACTGTCCGCACGGAAGAAAACATGGAAATCCGTCTGGATGAGGATGTTCGATCCGCAGAGGATGTCCGCGCGCTTGGAATTGATGTGGGTGATTTTATATCCTATGATCCGCGGACTGTTTTCATGCCAAACGGCTACATCAAAAGCCGCTATCTCGACGACAAGGCCTGTGTTGCCGTAATCTTCTCTGTCCTCCGTTACTTACTGGAAACAAAAGCTTCTCTGACACATACCGCTCATTTTTACATTGCCAACTATGAAGAGGTTGGCCACGGTGTGTCGTATATTCCGGAAAAAACAGCGGAAATGCTTTCTCTTGACATTGGTACCGTAGGAATTGGGCATAATTCTGACGAGCATTGTGTTACCATCTGCGCCAAAGACAGTCGTACGCCGTATGACTTTTCTTTCCGGAGCCGCTTGGAAGATCTCGCCCGTGAAAGCGGGATCCACTATCGCGTCGATGTGCACTATCGATATGGCAGCGATGCAAGCATGGCCGCTGTCCGTGGCGCCGATGTGAACTTTGCCTGTATCGGACCCGGTGTGGATGCGACGCACCACTATGAACGCACGCATGTGGACGCGCTTTATTATAATGCGGAGCTGCTTTTGGCCTATTTGACCAAATAGCCAAACGGCTTGTCCAGCTTCACCTTAAATAATGGTTGACATTCCACTGATAATGCGGCAAGATGAAAACAAATTCATTGGCGGATTCACGTCCGGGAAGAGGATCGCATGTTTCGAGTTATAAAAAAGGAAGGGAAGGCGCGGCGCGGCGAATTCACCTGTCCGCATGGTACCGTTCAGACGCCAGTCTTTATGAATGTCGGAACCCAGGGAGCCATCAAAGGAGCTCTCAGCGCCGCGGATTTGGCCAATATCGGCACGCAGGTCGAACTCTCCAACACCTACCACCTGCATCTTCGTCCCGGGGATGAGATCGTCCGCGACATGGGCGGGCTTCATCGTTTTATGACATGGGATGGCCCGATTCTCACCGATTCCGGTGGATTTCAGGTGTTTTCCCTGGCGAAACTGCGCAAAATCAAGGAAGAAGGGGTGACCTTTTCCTCTCACATCGATGGCAGACGGATTTTCATGGGTCCAGAGCAGAGCATGCAGATTCAGTCCAATCTGGGCTCAGACATCGCAATGGCTTTTGACGAATGTGTCGAAAATCCTGCTCCCTACCGCTATGCAAAAGACTCCTGTGAGCGAACCGCAAGATGGCTGGTCCGTTGCAAAGAGGAATTGAGTCGGTTGAACAGCCTGCCAAATACTGTGAATCCGGGACAGCAGCTTTGGGGGATCAATCAGGGTGCCACCTATCAGGATCTTCGGATCTGGCACATGGATGAAATTGCCAAACTGGATCTTCCCGGATACGCGATCGGCGGTCTTGCAGTAGGGGAGAGTACCGAGACCATGTACGAGGTCATCGACGCGGTGGAACCCCATATGCCGGCAGATAAGCCGCGGTATCTCATGGGCGTTGGAACTCCCTCCAATATTATCGAAGGTGTCGCGCGCGGTGTGGATTTCTTCGACTGCGTCATGCCAGCCCGAAACGCGCGCCATGGCAGGCTTTTTACCTGGCAGGGCGCCATCAATATGAAAAATGCCAAATATGAGCGCAACGCTTCTCCCATTGATCCGGAATGCGACTGTCCCGTCTGCAGAAGATACTCAAAAGCTTATCTGCACCATCTTTTTAAAGCAGAAGAAATGTTGGCCATGCGGCTTTCCGTCATGCACAATCTCTATTTTTACAATAAATTGACTGGCCGGATTCGGGAGGCACTCGATACAGATACTTTCGATGATTTCCGCAGGGAATATTCAGAAAAACTGAGCCGCCGGATCTGAACGGTGACGATTTTACAAATTGTTCACTGGAATCTTTCCCGTCTATCTTGAAATGTGCCAAAAATGCCGATATAATACTCTAAGACTATTAAATGGAGGAAACGCCCATGTTCTTGTTCTTGACCGACACCGGCGCAACAAGCGCCAGCGGAATGTCCACAATCCTCATGTTTGCCGTTCTGATTGCTGTTTTTTACTTTTTCCTGATTCGCCCGGAAAACAAACGTAAAAAGCAGGCTCAGGCTATGCGCGACTCCCTGAAGGTTGGCGACAACATTACAACCATCGGCGGTGTGATCGGCGACATCGTCACGATCAAGGACGAGTCTCTCGTTCTTGAGACCAGTGCCGACCGCGTCCGTCTCGAGTTTGCCAAATTTGCTGTTTCTACCAACAACACGGCAGAGAAAGAGGCCGCCAAAGAGAAGGCTGCCATTCTGGCTGCTAAAAAAGCTGAAAAAGATAAAAAGAAAAAAGAAAAGTAATCTGCCTTTGCTGCCGCCGCTTCCAAATGGAAGCGGCGGTTTTTCTATTCTTATTTTAGCGCACGCAGCATATTCTGATTGCGGAGGGGATGGACATGCAGCAATTAAAAAAAGAGAGTCCCATTTCTTTGCAGACTCTAAGATTCGTTTTATCCATGATCATACTCACAGCGGCGTTCAGTGCCATTGGCGCGTCCCTGCTCTTATCCGGTATCATATCCCAGAATCAGCTGCCCCTAATAGCCGGAGTGAGCCTTGCGTTAAGCAGTCTGACCAGCAGCCTCATTTTTGGTGCGCAGCAGAAAACGCACCGTCTATCTTTCGCTCTTTTATCAGGCGTCCTGTTCGTATTAATCCTGATCGCCCTGCACATGGTGTTTTTTACAGTTAAGTATCAGAATCTATTTCCAGTCATTTCACCTGTTCTTCTCGGAGTTTTGCTTCCTGCTTTACGGAAAGGGAAGCAGGGCTCTGTCCACCGCCGGAAGAGATGACAGATTCAATTCATTTTGTAATATGGTAAGTATAATTTACTATCTCAATTTTAATTGCAGGAAAAGTTGCAAAAGCAATATCTAGATTTCATCGAAACGCGCAAATACCAGATGTGGTACCGCAGTGCTGTTCTTCGGTCCTAAAGCCATGTCTTTAGTTTCCTTATTGACATAACATCATTAACATAATCTCTTGTCATAATCAACAAATTTTATGAATTGCTCTGAAATTCCTTGAAATTTCAGCACGTTTGCGTTATATTAACTACACTTCCAATTTCTGATCCGGTAGAAATAATTTTTTATGATATAACTTTTTCAGCCTGAGATCTTTCTGGTTTCTCCCAAATATTTGAAATATCTCTGGTGCTGTTTTATATTTTAATGGATGCTTTATTTTCTTGCCTATAATTTATTACAGTGATCCGTTCGGACTGGCATGCAGATTATTGTTCAAAAACGCTCTTGAATACGTGGATTCTCTCGGCATCGGGCAGAGGGTTTTCTTCGCACATAATCCAGCTGCAGAAATCGATCACAAAATTTGGAAGGACGTTCGTATGGCCAACATGATTGCCAGATATGAAGAGTATCTCATTCATATCAAACACGCTTCTGATAACACCGTGTCATCCTACATGCGGGACATTCATCAGTATGCGCAATATTTACAGGCAAACGACGTCGATATTCTGGAGGCCGATCAGGAAACGATCAGCAGCTACATGCAGTGGCTTCATGAGCATGGCAAGTCCCCGGCGACAATTTCACGATGCCTGGCTTCTTTGAAGAGTTTCTATTTATTTGCGCTGAATGAAGATGAAATTGAAGAGAACCCGGTACATAACATAAAAATAGAGAAGGCTGAGAAAAAACTTCCTCAGATCCTGACAGGCAAGGAAGTAGAGCTTCTTCTTGAACAGCCCAAATGCACCGATATGAAAGGCTACCGTGACAAGGCCATGCTGGAGGTGCTTTACGCCACCGGCATTCGGGTCAGTGAGTTGATCAATCTGAATGTCGACGATGTCAGCCTGACCGGCGGTTTTATCCGGTGCGAAGGGAACAGCCGAGTACGGATCATTCCGCTCTATCCGGAAGCCGTTCAGACTTTAAGCGACTATATGGAAGATATTCGTCCGAAGATGATCGCAGTTCCGACCGAACATTCTCTTTTCGTCAACGTATCCGGTGAGCGGATGTCCCGACAGGGTTTCTGGAAAATCATCAAGTATTATCAGGAAAAAGCTCAAATTGATAAAGACATCACGCCGCATACTCTGCGCCACAGTTTTGCAGCGCATCTTTTGGAAAACGGTGCTGATCTCCGCTCCATACAGGAAATGCTGGGACACAGTGATATTTCCTCCACGCAGGTCTACGCCCAGCTGGTCAAGCAAAATCTCAAAGCAGTCTACAACAAATATCATCCCAAGGCATAAAAAAACGGCTTCTGCAAATGAAATTGCAGAAGCCGTTTTTCAATTATTCAGCCGCCAATACCGGTCATTGCTTCAAGCACCTCATACTGTTGTTCGTTGAGGCCTTTTTTCATGGACAAGCCTTTTATTATGTCAATATCCACCATATTGCCGGCCTGGGCGCATATCACGCGGTTTGTTTTGCCCTCAGCCAGAACCGCCACGGCATGGTAACCCATTCTGGTGGCCATCACGCGATCCCGGGCTGAAGGTGTTCCGCCGCGCTGAATATGTCCCAGGATTGTAACACGCGGATCCAGTCCCAATTCATTGTGGATTCGGTCGCCAATCTCAAGAGCGCTTCCGGCACCTTCTGCCACAACAATCATATAATGAGTTTTGCCGCTCAGGCGGGCCTGGCGGATCTTTTCCACAACGTCCCGATCGAAATCATAGCCCTTTTCAGGAACAAGCACTGCTGTGGCGCCAACCGCAAGACCCACATAAAGTGCAAGATGGCCGGCATTTCGTCCCATAACCTCGACCACCGAGCAGCGTTCGTGCGACTGCATGGTATCGCGAAGACGATCTATCGCTTCCACTGCTGTATTTGCCGCCGTATCATAACCGATCGTATAATCCGTACAGACAATGTCGTTATCGATTGTCGCAGGAATGCCGACCACGGAAATGCCCTGCTTGGAGAGTTCCAGCAGGCCGCGGAATGTACCGTCGCCGCCGATTGCCACAATCCCGTCCAGGCCGAGTAATTTACAGGTGGCAGCCGCTTTTTTTTGCCCCTCGAGTGTTCGGAATTCATCGCTGCGCGCCGTATAAAGGATCGTGCCGCCGCGGTTGATAATATGTCCTACACTGTCAGCATCCAGGCGAACAATGTCTCCGCCGATCAGTCCATTGTAGCCGCGGCGAATGCCGATACACTCGATTCCGCGATAAATAGCGGAGCGAACAACAGAACGAACTGCAGCATTCATGCCCGGTGCATCTCCGCCGGAGGTGAGGACGCCGATCCGCTTAACTGCATTTTCCATAAAAGCCACTCCTATCTGAAAATCGATTTTGATTCATTTTATCGCAAATTGTCAGGCTTGTAAATAGTATTCACTCCCTTGGTAAAAATTTTAGGGCGTACCGCAACAAATCTTCCAGTTTATCGTCTAGTCCTTTTGTAAAGAGGGGATGATGTTCTACAAGCATCTGAGTTATGAATTTTTCTGATTGTTCTGGCAAAATATGTTCATACCACTGGAAATCAGGAAAATCTCTGGTATACTATATTATGTCTACTACATTGTACTGGAGGAATACCATTGAACCGAACGAGCCAAATTATTGCGGAAGTGAAAAAGGCGGTCGTCGGAAAGGACCGTGTTCTGGTTTGGATTATGACAGTAATTCTGGCAAAAGGGCATATTTTACTGGAAGATATTCCGGGTGTGGGCAAGACGACGATTGCTCTGGCATTCTCCCGCGCGCTCGGTCTGGATTATGGGCGCGTGCAGTTTACACCCGACGTTCTGCCGTCTGATATTACAGGCTATTCCATATATAATAAAGAAAACGGAAGTATGGTTTATCAGCCCGGTGCCATCCTGTGCAATCTGTTTCTGGCAGACGAGCTCAACCGGGCGACATCCCGTACACAGTCAGCTCTTCTGGAAGCCATGGAGGAAGGGCAGGTCACAGTGGATGGTGTCAGCCACAAAATTCCCCAGCCGTTTTTAGTCATTGCAACGCAAAACCCCACCGGTGCTTCCGGCACTCAGCTGCTGCCTGACTCCCAAATGGACCGTTTTACGGTCCGCCTTTCCATTGGCTATCCAGAGCCAAAAGACGAGCGGGAGATGGTCTTGAACCGCCAAAGCGGCAATCCGCTGGAACTCGTCCAGCGGGTACTGACCAAAGACGAGCTGATTTCCATGCAGGAACAGGCCACTACCGTGTATGCGAAGAATGAAGTTGTCGATTATATTGTATCCCTGATCGATGCGACCAGAAATCACCCGATGATCCTCCGGGGAGCCAGCCCCCGTGCCACTCTGTCCGTCACAGCAATGGCTAAATCTGTCGCCTACATCCAGGGGCGCGATTTTATAATCCCGAAGGATGTTCAAACGGTCTTTGCAAATACGGTCAGCCATCGGCTCTTATTGGCACCGGAGGCTGACGCAAAGGGTATTACATCCGCTCAGCTCCTCGGCGAGATTCTCAGCCGGGTTGCCGCTCCAAAACTTTGACAGCCATGTTGAAAAACAGACTTTTATATTTTGCAGTTCTGGCCGGAATCGTCGTATTCTACATCTATTATATTGCCTGGTTTTCCTGGTTTTTGCTTTTGCTGACGCTTTGCATGCCCATTCTGTCGCTTTTTGTCTCTCTTCCTGCCGTTAAAAATCTCAGGCTTTCTGCACAGATGCCGGATCATTGCGAGCGGGGAACGCCTGCTGCTGTCCGTTTTTCCCGCATGGACCGCTGCTGGCTTCCAACACCGCTGTACAGTTTTCGTCTGGTGGTTTTGGATTGCATGTCCGGTGAAGAATCTGTCCACAAAATACTTCTGTCAGATGGCCAGGCGGGAGAAGCCGCTCTTCCGACCGAGCATTGCGGTGTGTTTATCTGTCAGCTGAAAAAGGGATGCGTATACGATTATCTTGGCCTGTTCGCGTTTCGCTTAAAACTGCCGGATCTGCCGGAACTGCAGATCGAACCGAAGCCATCTGCTCCGGAACAGCTTCCGAATCTCAGTCAGTTCCAGTCCAGATCCTACCGTCCGAAACGCGGCGGAGGTTTTTCCGAGATTCACGATATGCGGGAATATCAGCCTGGTGATTCCATGCGAGACATTCACTGGAAGCTGTCTGTTAAAACAGACAAATTGATTGTCCGGGAAGCGCAGGAGCCAAACCGAGGCATGGTTCTGCTTACACTGGACCTTGCCGGAACAAAGCTGCAAATGGATCAGACTCTGGATATGCTTTGCTGGCTTTCTGTATGGCTTCTCCGTCATGAAGTCATTCACAGCGTCTGCTGGATGGACCCCGGCTCCTTTGAGCCCATGGGAGCCGTTATCGGAGGGGAGGCCGATCTGAAGGACCTGATTCATACACTTATGAAAACCCGGTTGAAGGAAAATACGCCGTCCATTGCCGACAGGCCATTCCCACATGCAGATTGGCGGTATCATATCCGCCCTGTAAGGGAGGCGTCGCCGTCATGAAAAAAGGATCTGTACGCGCTCTGCGTTTTTTCAATTCTTCTGTTTTCGCATTCTTAATTTCAGCCGGGACGGTATTCTGTCCCATAACCGCGTTTCATCTTCCTGCTTACTATCTGTCTCTCTTTTTGTTCTGCCTGTTTTCCTCTGTCTTTGCTGCTTTAATATTTCAGTCCAAGCATGCTTGGCTATTCGTATGCATCCTCACCTGCCTTTTTGGTGTAGCCTTATATTATTTCTGGAATCCGATTTATCAGGCTTTCAGTGCTGCACTTGAAACCATTTCTTCTCAGTATTCCATTCCATTTGACTCTATCTCCACCATAACGCTCGTCGCAGATCAGGAAGCTGGGGCGCCAGTCACCGCATATTTCTACGTCATATGCCTTATTCTGAGTATTCTGACAGCCTGGGTCATTTCCGACCGTCTGAGTCTTTGGATTATAGCGGCAGCCAGCCTTCCGCATCTGATCATTTGTTTAATCATTTTGGAAACCGTCCCCGCATGGTGGTCACTTTTAATACTTTCTCTTGCCTATTTTCTGATGATCCTGACGCAGGATCTTCGCTGTCATTCCGGGACAGCAGGGGACCGTCTTGCCCTTCAGCTCTTTCTGCCGGCTGTGCTGCTTGTCGCTCTTATTGCGCTGCTCGTATCGCCCAATGATTATCAGCGATCCGACTGGGTCAGCAATGCGCAGTCCACTTTCAGTAAAGCTGTCGACCATCTGTCCTTTTTACGATACAACGAAGAAAATGGTCATGTGGAATTTGTCTCTCCATTTTCTCCCAGTACGCTTGGAAGCCGGGTATGGGATTCCAGCGTCAGCAGAGTCAATCTGGAAAAAGTAGGGCCTCAGGTAAAGACCGGGCTGCATGTCATGCAGGTCTATTCCGATTTTTCCGCGACTTTTCATCTCCGTGCTGATTCACTCGCGACCTATGAGAACAACGAATGGACAGCGCTGGATTCCAAACTTTATCAGTCTGCTTCAATTTCTCCCGGCGTCCTGATGTCCAACAGCACCGGCGTCAGCTCCAATCTGCAAATCAAGACAGATATGAAGGCGTCCATTTTCTATATACCCTATAAGCCCGTCTCTTTTCCCGATCAGGCTGAACTTGTTGGAGACGCCTACGTTCTCAATCCGGATCAGGTTCTTGACTATACTGTTCCATATGTTTCCGGAACGCCGAGTGCCGACCTGAACAGTAATTATGAAACATTTGTTTTTCAGAATTATCTGGAGGTCCCAGAAGAGACCAGAAACAGCCTGGCATCAATTGTTTCACTGTTTCCGATTTCTTCCTATTCTTCTGTTGAGGCTCAGGCAGCAGCTGTTTCCAATTATGTAGAAAGTTCTGCCGCTTACAGTCTGGATACTCCGCATGTTCCGGATGGAGAAGACTTTGTTGTTTGGTTTCTTACGCAGTGTGATACCGGGTATTGTGTTCACTATGCGACATCCGCTGCCATTCTTCTTCGCTGTCTGGGAATCCCCGCACGGTATGTTACTGGATATCTTGTAGAAGCGAAAGGCGGTCAATGGACGAACGTTACCGAGGACAATGCCCATGCCTGGGTTGAGTATTATGTGAAAGGGGAGGGCTGGAATGTTCTTGATCCCACTCCGCCTGAACCGGCAAATCCTGAGAGTACTGATTCTTCGCATGCAGAGCAGGCGTCTTCCAGTCAGATAGAAAAAGCAGGTGCTTCAGCTTCTGTTTCAGAAAGTACAGAATCCGCTCAATCCATCGGAATTGCTGTTTCTTCAAATTCATCCACTGCAGCAGCTTCGGTAAAAAAGCAGAATCTATCCTGGGTTGTCTTTCTGATCCTGTTCCTAGTTTTCTTCTTTGGATGGAGATATATCGTCCTGGGATTGCGTCATATGGTTCTGAATAAAGGATCCTATAATCACCGTGCTTTGGCAAATTTTCGTCATATTCATTGGCTGGACCGTCAACTGGGCAGATCGGATCCAGAGGAGCTTCATGATATTGCCTTAAAGGCGCGTTTTAGTCAGCACAAAATCAGTAAAGATGAGCTGTCACAGCTCATCCAATATTCAGATCAGGCTACGCGGGAACTGCTGTCGCATCCCAATCGATTTAAGCAAATCTGCTATCGCATTATCTTCGGTTTAGGATAAATAAAAGCCGCGCCTGTACGATACGATTAGGTCGTGCAGGCGCGGCTTTTATTTAATCATTGTAAGATTCTGAAGGGGAGTGCTTTTTAATATATCGATGAGCGCTCCCTTTTAACGCAACAAAATAAAAATTTTGTTGCGTTAAAAGATCATCTGTGATACAATAAAGATAATCTGAGTTGTTTTGTCTTTTGCAGCAAATCTGGCTCAAAGGCTCTTTTCTTTGGAGGTATTTCCATGAAACAAAAATCAAATCCCAGATCAGAGTGTCCGCAGGTACTGCGTGATTTTCTTTCTTATCATGAAACCATCAAGGGTCAATCCAAGCGAACTGTTTCTGAGTATTACCTGGACCTTCGCATGTTCCTGCGATTCATGAAGCTCATTAAAAACGAGATGCCCTATGATACGCCTCTCGATGACATTCCGATTCTTGATGTAGACACTGAATTTCTGCGCCATATTACGACAACAGATGTATTTGACTTTTTGTCGTACCTCGCCAATGATCGCATCAATCCGGAATCCGAAACAGGATCCTGTGGTATCAGTGCCGCCTCCAGAGCCCGGAAGCTTTCAGCCATCAAAGCTTTCTATAACTATTTAACTGTCAGTACCAAACAGTTTTCGGAAAATCCTGTCAAAGACATAGAATTCCCCAAAATCCGTAAAAGTTTACCGAAATACCTGACCCTGGAGCAGTCTAAAAAATTGTTGGAATCTGTTTCAGGCAAAAATCAAACGCGGGACTTCGCAATTCTGATGATTTTCTTAAACTGCGGAATACGCCGTTCTGAGCTTATAGGTCTCAATAAAAGTGATGTGTATGAGGATCGGATTCGTGTTGTGGGCAAGGGCAACAAGGAGCGAATCGTATATATGGGATCCTCCTGCAAAAACGCGATCGATCATTACATGGATGAACGCAGTCAAATCGTCCTAACCGACGATCGTGCGCTGTTTGGCTCCCGCGACCGCAATCGAATCAGTATAACGGCTGTCCATCGTCTTGTTAAAAAAGCGCTCTTAAAAGCCGGACTGGATTCCACACAATTTTCTGCTCATAAGCTTCGGCATACTGCCGCAACTCTTATGCTATCGCAAGGCGTCGACTTAAAAACACTTCAGGAGGTTTTAGGTCATGAGCATCTCAACACAACAGAAATCTACACACATGTTGAGAATACGGATCTGAAAATTGCCGCTGAGGCCAATCCCCTCTCGAAGTTCAATCCGACAGAACATAAATAGCCCGAAAGCAGTCAATTTCATGGCAGACAAACCGGGTAATGAATCATTCCAGAAAAGAAAGCACATCTTCCGCATTGGTGTCCGGTTTTACATGCGGCATCACCTTTTCGATCCATCCATTCTCATCTATAATAAAAGTAGACCGCGCTATTCCCATGGCCGTCTTTCCATACATCTTTTTCTCCTGCCAGACGCCGTATGACTCAATAACCTTCCGATCCGGGTCTGAAAGCAGGATGAACGGAAGTTTGTTTTTGTCTGCAAACTGGCGATGAGATGCAACTGAATCACGGCTGATTCCAATAATCGTCACGCCAAGTTCCTGATACTTTTGATAATACTTCGCAAAAGCTGCCGACTGGCGCGTACAACCAGGCGTATGATCCTTGGCATAGAAATATAGAACGACTTTCTTACCTTGAAAGTTCGAGAGAGAAATCGGTTCATGATCCTGATTCATCAATGTAAAATCAGGGGCTTTCATTCCGATTGTCAACATTTTTATCATCCTTTACAAAGATATAGTTGCAGTCATTCGAGTCAGAAGCAGAAAATTGATACCCCAGCTGTGAAAACCCACGGAAATCA